>Ga0187783_10000095_pt1 | contig 66849 bp, 63 predicted proteins | sample 1015_SJ02_MP02_2_FD_132471 | JGI IMG/M metagenome (GOLD analysis project Ga0187783, IMG submission 132471) | Tropical peat soil microbial communities from peatlands in Department of Meta, Colombia - 1015_SJ02_MP02_20_MG | ecosystem: Environmental > Terrestrial > Soil > Wetlands > Peat | place... | reverse complement strand
GAGGTCGGCGGAATTCTGCCGTTTCGGACGCAATAATACCTGTTATCAATGTTTCTAAAAGACCACATGTCGATTCAGTTCTGAACCGAACCTCGCCCGCAGACGGAGTGCGGGGATCACCTCGACGCACGCATCAGGCTTGCCATGGCTGCCGGAATGAGACCACCGACCGCAGCGGTGACATGGCTTTATCGACTCGCTCGCAACTGGGATCCCTCCGAGAATCGAAATCGGGTGAGCATTTCGGTGGGGTTGTGCCCACGCGGCTGAGCTCAACGCCGCGAGCCTCGTATGAAGACACGCGGTTCGTCTCGCGCAGCTCCTTAAGGGGTGACCCCCGGCCTGCGCGGTCGGCATCCCTATGCGGTGTTGATGTTTTTTGTCGGCCGGCACGGACAATAGTCCGCACGCATGATTTTGACGAACACTGGGTCAGCTCGCGATTGTTCAATCAATTGTGTCGGAGTCATGACCCTCCGACTGTTTTGCCGACGATCCCACCCCAAAAAACGATCGGCAACTATTTGGAAAATAAACCAAAATTCCATTTGTCAACTGTCGACTTGATCACGATCAATGATGGCGCCAAAAACAGCTATCTTAGGTTGTTAAATGTAGCTATCTTAGGTTGTTAAGTATTGATTCCTATTTGATCGCGCGGGCAGCAAGCCCTGCCCATGAGCCTACAGTCTCTCTAATCATTTTCTAACATACCTATTTGTTGCCGCTGAGCGGAGGACTATAGTTACCACGCGGGGTTCTCGGCCAAAGGCTGCTGACTGTATGATGTTACCATCGCGGTCCGCGTGAACCGGTGGGACCGGATGTATTCTAATGGGGAGAGGAGCGCGTGCCGGACAGCTCGAAAAAGCCTGCCAAAAACCCGTCCTTAGTGCTGCTTCTAACGGACCGCACGTCAATGGAGCGGTTGAGGTTTTCGAGTTTGCCGCCGGCCAGTTCCGAGAACAGTGCCATCGTTGGCCGTTGGTTGGTTGAAGCCGCCCATTCGAAGCGTCAGACAGCAACGGAGTCTTGTCACAATTCAGTATGAGTGAGGAGCCGATCCATGAGCGCTAACTCGGATCGAAGCGAGGGTCCCGACAAAACGTCGGCCAACACACAAGCCCAGAACCAGGATCAGGACGCCGACAAGGCGCGCGCGGTGGTCTACAAAATTGGCAGTCGCGGATTCGACCAGCAATCGGACCGCCCGCCTCAGGATCATGTCGACCCGACAGGCGATACAGAAGGCCTCGCAAAATCCGGACCGTCCGCGGAAACCGACGCCGCTCCCACCGACCAAGACGCCGCCATTCAATTGCCTCCGTTGCTTCGCCCGGGACCGGCGTTAGGGCCTCCCGTTGAGACACGTCGCATCGGACAGTTGGAACTCGGTGGCCTCGTGCTTGCGGCGCTTATTGCAGCCCCGGTCGTGCTGCTCGCTTTTGCCGAGTTTCCCTTACCCTGGTTCGGCTCCAGCCCGGGCAGTTCCGCCACCCTGGGATCGTCGACCGCAGATCCACCAAAGCAGGCAAACACCGCTGATGCAACCCTGAGGCGACCGCCTGCCGAGGACTTCAGACTTGTTCAACTGCCGGCGGTGACAGGCGGGCCAAATGACGTCCTGTCCCTCCGCATGCCGACCCGGGATCATGACAATAGCGTTACAATCGTGCTCGACGGCCTCGCGGACGGAACGACACTTTCGGTCGGCGGCGCACTAGGGGCGAGTCGCTGGTGGCTGCCGATCGAAGACATGGAGCGCGCGCAATTGCGTCCACCCAAAGATTTTGTTGGTGTGATGAGCATCACGGCGGAATTTCAGCGAGCCGACGGTACCGTCGCTGACCGTCAGTCTTTGCAATTAGAGTGGACCAGAGCTTCCTCCACCGTGCCGGAGACTTTCGCACGCGATTTGAGTCCCGGTGAAATCCAATTCCTCATAGACCGTGGACAGCAGTTTATCGCTACGCGGGATATTTCATCCGCTCGCCTCGTACTGAACCGAGCGGCCGAGGCCGGCAACGCGCGAGCCGCCCTGATGTTGGGGACGACCTACGATCCTGTCGAACTGGCGAAGCTCGGCGCCCCGCGCGTATTCGCTGACATCGCTATCGCACGAACGTGGTACGAGAAGGCGAAGGAGTTCGGTTCACCTGAAGCACCGCAGCGTCTCAAAGTGCTGGCGAGCGGAGAACATTGAGTTCTTGCCCCGTGGCAGTTGCTATCAACCGCCGGAGTACGGTGCACCAGTACTCCGCCAGGCACACCTGCGGCGGTCACCGATCAGATACAACAATACGACTCTGCAAACCGAGATAGATTATCTTTACCTGTTCGTTCCCCTCTAGGTCAGCAGCATTGCCTTCGAGCACAGTACGTCCGGTCTGAAGCACGTAGGCGTAATCAGCTATTTCAAGAGCTAGTGGGATCGACTGCTCAGCCAGCAGGATAGTCAGACCCTGCTTATGCAGTCGCTGCAAGGTCCCATACAGCGTTTCGACCACTGCCGGCGCAAGCCCAAGGCTCGGCTCGTCAAGCATAAGCATACGCGGCGCGCTCATTAGTGCACGCCCGAGCGCCAACATTTGCCGTTCGCCGCCCGACAAGGTACCTGCAACCTGGCTGCGTCGCTCAGCCAGCCGAGGAAATAGTTCATAGACTTGTTCGAACAGATCTGCGAGTTGCGATCGATCGGTCAAGGTGGTGGCCCCCAGACGCAGGTTCCGCTCTACCGTCTGTGACACGAACAATCGCCACCCCTCGGGTGAGAGGGCCAATCCCTTCGCTACAATGCTGTAGGCAGGTTGCCGTGCGATGGCTTCACCGCACCATTCGATCGTCCCGCGTGTTGACCGCACAAGACCTGCAATGGCGTTCAAAGTAGTGGTCTTACCGGATCCGTTTGACCCGAGCAAAGCCACGACGCTACCCTCCTTGACCTCCAAGGTAACATCCGCAACGCCGATAAGATCACCGTAGCGCACCTCGAGGTTGGTTACACGTAGATGAATCACGATGTGCGCCGAAAACTGCCGTGACCACGTCCCAAATAAGCCTCGATGACAGCCTCGTCCTCGATGACCTCGCGTGGATGACCCTGCGAGATTACATGCCCTTGATTGAAAACCAGGACTCTTTCTGCAAGCGTCATGATCACTTCCATCACATGCTCTACTATTACCAATGTTACACCAAGCGCATGAATCCGTCGCACAAGCGCGATTGCCAACTGTAACTCAGCCGGAGTGAGGCCGGCCAACGCTTCATCCAGCAACATGATCTTTGGCCCACTGGCAAGCACCCGGGCCATTTCAAGCCGCTTGCGCCCGGGAGTGCCGAGCGCGCGGCCCCGCAGCGACACCTGGTCCTTGAGACCGGTCATTTCAATAATATGTAGCGCGTGGGCGCGCGCCTCGCGACGGCCGGGGTGACGTAGAAATGCACCGACCATGACGTTGTCGAGAACTGTCATGTCCTCGAACGTTGCCGGAACTTGAAAGGTTCGACCGATGCCCGCTACAGCATGGGCTTCGGGTGATGCACGTGTCAGATCCTTGCCATCGAACACGACTCGACCAGCGGTCGGAGTCATGTCCCCGGCCACGCAATTGAAGAAGGTCGATTTTCCCGCACCGTTGGGCCCAATTAACCCAACGATTTCACCGGCGGTCACAGTCAGGGTTGCATCGCGCACCGACAGATAACTGCCAAACGCCATGAAAATGTTTTCTGCACTAAGCAGCACGGGATCGCCTCACCAGCGGAGCAACTCGATTCCACAGCTCATACATTCCACCTGGCTCGAATCGGGCCAACATCACAATGATGCCTCCGTAAAGAATATACGTGAACCCCGTACCGCCGCCGCCGAACCAGGTGTTTATCGCAGTCTGCATTGGCACGAGTATGAGTGCGCCCAATAGAGGCCCAAATAGCGTGCCCGCGCCGCCCAAGGCCGCGGTAATAACCATTTGTACAGAAATCAAGATACCAAAGCCACTATCTGGGTCAATGAATCCGGTCTTGATCGAATAAAGAGCACCAGCGCCAGAAGTGAAGACTGCGCTCAACATCAGTGCCTTCAACTTGATCCATCGCACTGGTACACCGAGGCTTCTCGCCGCTCGCTCACCTGATTTGACAGCGCGAAGATAATAACCGAACCGACTGCGCTCGATTTGGAAGGTCACGTACAACAGCAGCATCAGCACACAAAGAAAGATATAGTAATATGGCAATTCGCTGCGGAACGTCAGATCCCACCAAGCCCGTCCAACCGCAGGCCCTTGCAGCCCAATCGCAGCGCCAACAATATCCCAGGTACCAACAGAAATTCGGATTAATTCGGCGACAGCGATGGTGGCCATGCTAAAATAGTGACCGCGCAGACGGAAAGTGGGCGTTCCAACAATCACTGCCAACAGCAGGCTTACGACAACTCCCGCGGGGATCCCGATTACTGGTGGTAACCTCCACTGGTCGTAAACCAACAGTGGCATGTACGCGCCAACTCCAAAAAACATACCGTGGCCTACTGAAACTTGACCGGCGTATCCACCAACGAGATTCCATGCGGACGCCGAGATCGCGGTTAACAAAAACGCAACCCCGATGTCCCAGTAGAAGACATCGTTGAAAACGAACGGATACGCCAACAGCAATCCAGTGAGAAGCAGCGCTCCCCACTTCACGATGCAACCCCCATCAGACCTTGTGGTCGCGCCCATAGCAAGGCAACAAACAGTCCATAGACGACAATATCCTTGTAGATCGGACCAAGCCAATAAGCCGATAGAGCCTGTATGATCCCGACGATGAGACCAGCATACATTGCGCCCGGGACACTGCCGAACCCACCGAGAGCTACCACCACGAAGGCCGTCAACCCGAAGGTTTCACCTACCGACGGTGACCATGGATAGGACATCGCCATCAGAGCCCCGGCAATTCCGGCGCTGCCAGCCGCCAATCCCCAGGCAAGCGCCTGCATGCGATCTGGTCGAATACCCATCAGCATTGCGGCATCACGATCCTCGGCAACCGCGAGGAGCCGGCTACCGATATCCGTGCGAGTCAGAAGGAGATGCAACGCGACGGTCAATAGTGCGGCAACGAGACCGGCGATTGCCTGCGGCACCGGAATCAGAATGCCGCTTATATTAAGAGTGCCAGAAAGCGAAGTTTGAGGTAACGAGACAAAGTTTGCCGAGAAAATCCAGAATGCTGTATAACGCAGCAGCAAAGCTAGCCCGAATGTAGAAAGAATCTGCGCTAACATGGGCCCACGAATCACGTAGCGGATCAGAGACAAATAAACCGCCGCGCCGAGGATGAATAGCGCAAGCGCTGCGGTAAATCCCAGGATTGCCGGCCCACCGCCAATCCAAACAGCCGCAAGCAATGCCACATACATACCTAGCATCACAAATTCGCCATGAGCGAAATTAATGAAATTCATCATCCCCCAGATTAACGTGAGGCCGGACGAGAATAGCGCGTAAATAGCCCCCACCAGGAGGCCACCGACAATCACCTGCAGTAGCAGCATCGATCAGCGCTTCCAACCGGTCATGGGCCAAACGAGCTTGGCCGTTGCCTTATCAGCAGGCCATACTGATCTATACTCCTTACCCTGAAGCTGGATAAGATAGGTTGCCGACAAGGTGTTCTGACCGGTCTCGTCGAACTTGACTCCCCGATAACCGATCATGAGCTGTCCCGGCTTGAGATCGGTCTCCTGCAATGCCCTTTGGATCTTCTCCGGCGCAGTCGAGGCGGCCCGATTAATGGCGTCGGCAAGCACCAGGAAGCCTTGGATCCAGCGGGCACTCGTGTCATCCAGGTCACGCCCATACTTTGTCTTGAACATCTGATTGATTCGGTAAGTGTTGCTGTCCTCGCTACCGATATCCCATGCGCTGCGGTTAACCACCCCCTGAGCAATATCGCCGACCGACGGAACGAATGACGGATCGGAGAAGCCAGCATCGTCGCCGATGATGATCGGTGGCAGATAGTCCAAATTCCGCAACGTCTTCATGTAAAGTATCGCATCGGCTGTGTAGCTGACAAAGATAACGACGTCAGGTTCCTTCTGCTTGAGCAGTAGTACCTGAGCTGAGACATCCGTGGAATTGGCGCTGTAGGGAATCTGTGCCGCGATGCTGATGCCAGCACGCTTCGCCGCTTCAGCGATGCTGCTTGCTACTGATGTTCCGTAGTCGGTGTTCTCGTTGACAATGGCAATGCTGTCGATCTTCTTGCCCGCCTGTTTCAAGTCTGTGAGAAACCGGCTGTACGAGGCGGCGAAATCTGGCGCGATGGGTCCAGTGCGAAAGGTCCATTTGAAGCCTCGCTGAGTAATATTGAGGGCAACGGAATCGGTGACCAGGAATGGAATGCCTTGCCGTTCCGCCACCGCCGTCGCAGCGAGCGCTACTGAGGAATGATATACCCCGAGCATCGCCACCACTTTTTCCTGGGTGATCAGACGCAACGTCTGGTTCTGCCCGACTTGCGGGTTGCCTTGATGGTCGGCGTTGACCAGTTGGATCTTCGCGCCGCCGAGATTGGGGAGGCCGGCGCTATCAGCAAGCGGCAACCCCTTGAGCTCGGGGTGCGCGCTGTTGACAATCTCGGCGCCCAGTTCAACCGCGTCCTTGGCGGAATTTCCAGCGCTCGCCGCGTTCCCCGTTAGCGGATAGATGACGCCGATCCGGATCGCGTCGGCCGCGCTGGTTGGGCCCGCCATTATGCAGGCAAGCAGTGCAACGGCGAAGATGCGAAATTGCTTCATGCGTTCCTCCCCGGAGAGATCGGCTCCTATATGGCCGCAAAGTGAACCTGCCATGCAAGCCTGATCTGGCCCGACCGCTTTCCCTCTCAGGCTACCTTGACAGGGCAATGACTTGAGCGCTGCGTTGCGCCTCCACTCACGAGCTGTTGAGGTTCCGAAATCATCAAGCGCCGCTGCCCCAACAGCTTGTCATTCGGGGCGCAGCCTGGCCCGACACCTGCCGGGATTGAAAGGGTCTACGGCGCAACCGCGATTTGCATCGCCCTATGGTGTCAGATGCAGGTCGGGGATGACCTGGTCTTTGGGTTGACCGACCAACACACCCACTTCACTGCCACGTTGCTTGGAGCGCAAAGGGCCTCGGGGCTGTGGTCGGGCTTTGTGACGCGCCAGTCGGATGAATTGAGGGACGAGCAACTCCCCGGCTATGGATGATCGCATAGGGCCTCTACGCAGCCTAGCTCCAGATTTCGTTGGCAATCTCAACGATCATGCTAAGCTTCTGCCATTGCTCGTCCTCGGTAAGAATGTTGCCTTCTTCGGTCGAAGCAAAACCACATTGCGGCGACAGGCAAAGCTGATCGAGCCCGACATATTTCGTTGCAAGTTGGATCCGGCGCTTGATCTCATCCCTCGGCTCCAGAGGTCCCGATTTTGAAGTGACGAGCCCGAGCACTACGGTTTTGCCTTCTGGCAACAGCCGCAATGGCTCGAATCCTCCGGCGCGAGCGCTGTCGAACTCCAGGAAATACCCTTGCACATTGGTCCGATTGAATAAAATGTCGGCAACCGGCTCGTAACCGCCTGTCCCGATGAAAGTGGAGCGGAAATTGCCGCGGCACAAGTGCAGCGTGACGGTCATGTCGTCAGGGATATTCGATGTCGCCATATTGATCAGGTCGACATAAGTCGCCAACAGCCGGTCCGGATCGTCGCCACGCTCCTTGAGCATTTTGCGATGCTCAGGATCGCACCACAGCGCGATATAGACCTCGTCGAGCTGCAGATAGCGACAACCTGCATCAGCAAACGCACCTACTGCTTTGCAATAGGTTCTGCCAAGATCCTCAAAGAACACGTCGATCGATGGATAGACATCGCTGCCGATGAGGGCGCGGCCGTGGCGTGCATAGATTGCGCTCGGACTCGGGATCGTCACTTTGGGCATGCGGCCGGTGTGCGCCTGGACAAACTTGAAGTGTTCGATCATCGGATGACCGAAAAAGTCGAGCTTGCCGGACACGCGAATACCCTGGGCACGCGTGCGCACGCCATGAAACTGGACGCCTTGCTCCAGATTGATCAATTCGGTGCCCTCGAGGCCGGCAAGAAAATCGAGATGCCACCATGAACGGCGGTATTCGCCATCGGTGATCGACTGCAACCCAATCGCCTCTTGCCTCCTTATGATCCTTTCGATCTCGTGGTCTTCAATGGCTTTGAGCTCACCGGCAGAGATTTCATGACGCTCGCGTTTGGCGCGCGCCTCCTTAATCTTGGCCGAGCGCAACAGACTGCCGACATGGTCCGCCCGAAACGGCGGCTTGACGCGTAACATGACGCTCTCCGTCTTATCCTCTCGGGTTCTGCCCTGCCGCATCGATGTGCTCCGGAGGCTCTGCAAGACCGCGTCTGCGGTTTCCGATTGTGGCCTTCGGTAACAAGTATAGCACGACATCGGCTCAAAAGGAATTTGCGGCGTGCCCGGTGACAATGTTTGTTGCAAGTGTCGCCAATCGGCTAGCCTTGCCGTCATGATGTGGAAGGATATGTCAACCGCCCGTCTCCATAGCTTCTGGCTGCGGGCGTCAGCACTGCCGGCTGTACATGATCAACATCAAGGATGTGAAAAACACTCTCGCCCGCAGTAATCAAATAATCTGCAATTATGCGCCGATGGCACCGCCACCACACAGCTTCAGAGCACATAATTGCGCACCGGCGCTGATGACCAAGCTTACGCAATTTTGCGAACCCTCGACCAAATGACTCGCTCATCGCGTAGTCGGCGTAATTATGAAAGCTGCGATTCTCCCAGAAAGCATTTTCGGCGGGTTGAATCCCACTCTGTCTTCCACGGAGCCCACCCAATTCCGCCAGGTGCTCATAGCCAATTTGAAATCCAGCCATGGCGTCCGGAAGCGCTTCTATATTGTATTGTGGATTGGTGCGTGAACGAGGGACTGTCCTGACGTCCACCACAAGATGTACATCTACCGATTCCAACATTTGGACAAACGCCGGAATAGGCCGCGTTGAATGTCCAATCGTGAAGAAGGGATGTTCCATGATGGCGCCCTGGTCTGGTTGCCGCGTATGATCGTCCGTTTCTGCAACGATATCGTTTGGGATCAATGGACCGACACTCATCGCCAGCGAGGTCGTCCCGACAACGTGACGATCGAGAGAATGGACAGATACTCGGTGTGCGTGGCTGCGTTCGCGCGCCGCGGCCGCTTTCATACGAGTGCCCTGCTCAAAAACGAAAATAAAGTTCGGCCTATCTTTAAACCAAATGCCGTGCTTTCTCAGCCAGGAAATCCCGCATGGCAGGATCCTCGCAGAGCCCTATGGCTCGTTCGTAAGCCGCAGTCGCCTCACCGGTCCGATGCATACGGCTAAGAAGATGCGCGGCGAGCGCCCAGTAGGGTTGATAGCTCTTGATTGCCTCGACCGGAATGCCTTCGAGGAGGCGCCATCCGCTCTCGGCGCTGCGCGCCTCGGCCACAGCGGCGGCGCGCCCCACCAATGCGCCGATTGTCGGCGCATGGCCTACGAGCCCTTCATACAGCAATGCAATCGCGTCCCAATCAGTATATCCGGCTACCGCCCGTCTCGCATGGACCGACTGGATTGCGGCTTCGAGCTGAAAGCGTCCACTTCGCCCGCATTGGGCAGCACCCGCCAGATATTTCTCGGCCGCTTCCATCATCGGCCTTGCCCAGCGCGCCATGTCCTGGTCGGAGAGGGGCACGTAGCGCCCCTCTGCGGTTCGGCGGGCGTCACGACGCGCCTCGCAATGCAGCATGAGCGCCAGTAATCCTTGCACTTCGGGTTCGGCCGGCATGAGGCGCGACAGTAATCGACCGAGGTCGATCGCTTCTAGCGCCAATCCCTTTCGGCGTGGGTCGGCTCCGACCACGTTGTCCCAACCACTACCGTAGGCAGCGTAGATTCCTTGCAGCACGGCGTCGAGCCGGGGCGGCAGTTCTGCGGATTCCGGCAGCTCAAAGGGGATGCCCGCGTCGCGGATCTTCGCCTTGGCGCGAGTAAGCCGCTGCCCCATCGCCGACGGCTGCACGAGAAACGCCGAGGCAATTCGTGCCGCATCCATTCCCATGACAGTCTGAAGCATGAGCGGCGTGCGCGCGGAGGCATCGATGGCCGGATGCGCACAAATGAACAGCAATTTCAATCGCTCGTCAGGAAATATCTCGTGGCTGCTGGGCGCGTTCTGCGCCTGTTCGGCGAGTGCCAACAAAGTTGACGCCGCACCCTCGCGTACGCGAGCGTGGCGCACATGGTCGATCAACCGTCGATGGGCGGTGGTGAGCAGCCACGCCTGCGGCCTGTCCGGCACGCCGGTGCAGGGCCATGACTCCAACGCCGCCTGGAACGCATCGGCAAGCGCGTCTTCGGCCGCCGCGACGTCGCGCCAACGCGCGGCCAGAAAGGCCAATAGTCGACTATAGCAATCACGCGCCGCCTCCTCGACCGCCTCGCGCGTAGTTATGTCCGCCATCAGGGCGCCTTTCCATTGGTGGTCCATTCTGCTCCTCTAAATGGGCAGCACAAGGACCGTCCTTCCATCCTTCAGGATGGGGAAGGCGCATCGCCCGCGTGATTGCTCAGACGCCCGCGGGGCAGCGCTCGGGCGGAGGCTGTCCGGCAGCGCTCAATAGATTAATGCCGTCAGGCCGCTGACCGAATGTCCGAACTAGGGCACGACGGACGAAGTCCACGAGACTTCAATACATAGTTGGTTGGTCATAACAACGTTGATGTGAATGCAGCTAATAAGTTGTCTGCACAATCACAATTATCAACATCATCGAAAATTGCAATTTTGAGCAATGTTAGATCTTATGTCGGTCAAAGTGCTGACCGGTGATCGAACCTGCATTTGCGTCTGTAGCATCGTGGAGCCGCGTCGAGATTTCATCGGGTAGACCAGATCGTCGAGATCGCCGGATGAGAAATTTGAGCTATTTCTGCGGATAGGTAAATGCAAATGTCTCCGAAAATGGCTGCCACCAAGCCGGTACTCCGGTTTCCGAATCGGTATGCCTGTAGAAGCCGTTCGCTTCGGGCGGGACGAAACGATAGGTCAACGTGTAGGTTCCAGGGCCGTTCATCTTCACATTATCGGCATAATGCGGGCCGTCCTTGGCAGTCATTGGCTTGAGCGTCCCCGACGCTTTCCAGCTGGAGCCCTGTTTCTCAAGGGTATAAGCGATGGTCAGGTAGGCAATCCAACCGCCATCGGGATAACCATAGATATTGTCAGCGGTCGCGTGCACGTCGACTTCCAGATGAATAACGTCGGCTCCGTGTGGCATGTCCGGCATCATCGGCGACATTTCGACACCTACGAGATAATTCGCGACGATCTCCATGTCATTTTTCTGGATTGGTCCTCCGATAAAATATTCACGTGCTCCAGCAGTCTGGACGAGCACTTGCGCTGCGACCGTCAACAGTGCTGCAATTCGCCGATTCATAAGGCTTTCCATATTTCCGTTTTTGGCTGCAGCGCCCGACAGTTGCTCAAGGCGACGACCGGACTGGTTGCTGCGCCGGCCTCGAGTTGACAAGGCGGCCGCCGATTGCAAGCGCAGCCAACACCGCGATGAACGCGGCCAGTTGCACACCCATTGGACGGTCTGAATATCCCACCAGTGCATGAAGCGCGCGACCCAGAAGGCTATCCTCCGGCAAAAGCCAAGAGGTATCCCACAATTGATAACCCCAACTCGGGATCAGATCGATTCCTGCGAGGATGGCCGCGGCTTGTCCTGCCATCCCGGCAGCGACCAACGCGATCAGCCAACTTGTCACCGAAAAAAGCCGATGCACCGGGATGGCGACCAAGCCGAGATAGAGCAGGACAGATACCGCCGCTCCGAGCGCAATGCCGAGCAATCCGCCTAGCAGCAAAACGCCCCAACCTTCGCCGCTCGAGGCAGCAATGCCATACATGAAAAGGACGACCTCGGCGCCCTCGCGCAACACCGCAACGGCAACCACGACGGCCATGGCTATCAAAGACTTGTCGCCAGCGGCAACGGCCCGTCCCATGGCCTTTAATTCGCGCGCCATCGCGCGCCCGTGGCTGGCCATCCAGAGATTGTGCCATCCCAACATTAGGACTGCGAGGCTAAGGATTGAGGCGTTGAAGATCTCTTGCCCACGGCCCGCCAAGGCGTCCGACATAGCGCCCGCAAAACAGGCGAGTAGGGCTGATCCTAGAACTCCTGCGGCGACGCCGCCCGCTATGAAGACTCCACGACCCGAAATGCCTCGGGTTGCCGCCGCCACAACCCCGACAATGAGGCCGGCTTCCAGGACTTCGCGGAATACGATGATCAAGCCCGCTAACATCAACCTACTCCTTGGGCTCCGCAGCGGAGATGATCCCGGTCGCGGTATCCGGATGGTAGTCATCAAAGAACTTGTAAGTGCCCGGCCTCAATGGTCCGACCATGACGCTGACCCTGCCGCCCGGCACCACGATCTTCTCAACCCTGAGATCGGTGCTTTCGAATTCGGCAGGCGTTGGATCCTGATTTTCGACCTCGATCCGAAACCGCTCACCTGCGGGAACGTCGACCTTGCCAGGTGTAAAGCGATGGTCCTTCATGGTCAGGGTGACCGGGTCGATGGCCGACGCCGATAGCGGCCTCGCGATGGCGAACAGCAGCGCAAGCACAGGTAAGCCAACTCGCATGGGTGTTATCGTATGAGTCGGGTTATAGCGCTGGTGATGCCGCATTCAATCCGCCTACCTGATTGATAACCACTTGATTAGGGCAAAATATCCACGCTAACAGACCCCGACTGGACGCCATCACGACGAATTACCGGCAGAGAGCCACTTCCACCCTTATGGCCGACCCGAACGTTCTCGACTTTCTCCGCATACCGCCCAACGTGCTGGTCACGCTCGATTGGCGACCCTATCACTTCGCGCTGCAGCCCTATCATTTCCTGGTTCGAATCGGGCACGTGCTATCTATGGCGGCGTTCTTCGGCGGTGTTACCTTTCTCGACCTGCGACTAATGGGCTCGCTCACGGCGCTCCCGCTACGATCTGTCGCTGAGCAGGTGCTGCCTTGGCTCTACGTCACTTTCGGCCTGGCGATCATTAGCGGCCTAGCATTGTTCCTGTACGATCCTGTTCATGTCGGCAGCCATGCCTATTTCACTCTCAAACTGATCCTGACAGCCCTTGGCCTTGTCAACGCGGCGCTGTTCCGGCGCAGCAGTTACCTGACCACATCAGCTGAGGCGGCGCCGACGCGATATACCCGGGTAGCCGGCGCGCTATCGCTCGCGCTTTGGGTGGGGGTAATTGTCTGCGCCTGTCTCAATGTCGAAGCCCCTCCAAAGGTTTTGCTCCGCTAGGGCCGACCGACTAAATGACGCAGAGGGGCGCCGATGTAAAGTCGATTGAGCTCCAATTTGGAATTACACCAATTAAAATTAGTTCAGCCTCGAATAGGTAGTTGCCGGGCAACGATCTGCCGCTCCAGCCGGCCTTATCCGAAGATCGACGCCTGTTCCGATCGATTGGCCACTTGCGCACTGACGCTCCAGACCAAACGTCTGGCCCTTTACCATACCGATCTGGTGTCACATGGCGCGCAATTGCTGCGCGACTACTGCTTCCGCGTCAAATGGATCCTGCGAGTTACAAAAGGCCGCCTGAGCTGTGTAGGCCATTTGCTCGAGCGGGCTATTGCGATAGCCGCAGGTTTCAAGACCGGATGCGTATGCGGCAAGGAAGCGATCAACCCCCAGCAGTCGCCATTGAACCACATGGATCAACTCATGGAAATACAGCCCCTCATCATTCGCAGCGCGATGCTTGACAAAGAATGTATCTAGGTAGGTGATCCCCTCAGGGTCAGTTCGTTCGAACTCCGCGAACCGTTGCAGTCCAAATGCAGACAGTGGTGGCATCGGCGCGCGATCGATAATGACCACTTTGGCCGATTGTAAAAGCTCGCGACTGAAATATCGCGGGAGTCGAGGAAAACCCAGCTCGGCGACCGGTCGTGCATAGGGATCATGCGCAATCAATGTTCGGCGGATCCAGCCAATGATCAGCGGAAAGGCGGCCTGTAAGTCTTCTGATATCATCGGCGCTCGTTCCCGACGCAGAGGGTACCGCCAGACGGCATCCGTATGCTTGGATTCCTGATAGCACTCTGGCACCGATTTTGCGAATGCCAGCCGGTAAAATTGGGACCCTTGCCGTGCTTTAATGGTCACTTCTCAGTGGGGTCCTTCAACCATTGCGGCAAGCCACACAATCGCTGGGGTCGATAGGATTGATTTTGAACGCGGGTGGTAACAGGCGGAAATTCTTTCTTCATCAGTGAGACGACGCGATGGCCATACACTTTACGCGGGACGAATTTGCTGAGCGCAAGAAGCGGCTTATAGCTGCACTCACCAAGCGCGACCTCGACGGTCTCCTGCTCTTCCACCAGGAATCGATGTACTGGCTCACTGGGTATGATACGTTCGGCTTCTGCTTCTTCCAGTGCTTGGCGGTGATGGTCGACGGCCGCATGGCGTTGCTGACCCGAGCGCCCGATCTGCGACAGGCGCGGCATACCTCGATCATCGAGGACATCCGCATCTGGACCGACCGCAAGGATGCAAACCCCGCTCGCCAGCTGCGAGACTTGATCCACAGCCTTGGCGGCGCCGGTAAGCGGCTTGGCATCGAGTATGACAGCTACGGTCTCGTGGCCGCGAATGGCAAGGCAGTGGACACCGCATTTTCAGGATTTGCTGAACTAATCGACGCCTCCGATATCGTCACGGGTCTGCGGGCAGTCAAGTCGGATGCCGAGATCGCTTACGTGCGACGCGCGGCAATGCTCTGCGATCAGAGCTACCAGGCAGCACTGGACGCTATCGCCCCCCAGGCCGACGAGGGGGACATTCTTGCCGCAATGCATACTGCGGTGTTTCGCAATGGTGGCGACTATCCGGCTAATGAGTTCATTATCGGATCGGGTCGTGACGCCTTGCTGTGCCGTTACAAATCGGGACGGCGCAAGCTTAGCGCATACGACCAGATTACACTGGAGTTTGCAGGAAGCTATCGTCATTACCACGCCGCCATGATGGCAACGGTCTGCGTTGGCGCTGCCAGCGAGCGTCATGTTGGCTATTTTCAAGTTGCCAGCGAAGCGCTTGCGGCTTGCGTGGACCAGATGCGCCCGGGTCACTGTGCAGGTGATGTTTTTGCTGCTCATGCGCGTGTCTTGGACGAACATGGACTGGCGGCGCACCGGCTCAACGCCTGCGGCTATTCTCTTGGAGCCAAATTCGCGCCATCGTGGATGGACTGGCCGATGTTCTATGAGGAGAATGATTGGGTGCTCCAACCCAATATGGTCATGTTCGCTCACATGATACTCATGGATTCTGTGTCGGAGACGGCTATGTGCCTTGGTCGGAGCTACCTGATAACAGATCTGGGTCCGACGTGCCTCTCGGAAGCCCCGTTGGACCTCGTGGTCAAATGAATTCAGATTCCGTCATAGGGCGGAGTCGCAAATAGATAATGTGTTCAATCGCCCGCCCGGGGAGATGCTGGAGCGCAGCAATTCAAAGCTTGGCGATGTGCGCAACGGCAAGAAGCGCCGGCGCCGCAACCTCAAATTGAGTGGATAGCAGCGCTGGCAACACCCGCCTTTTTGCAACCCATCTCTCTTGAAATCGTTTCGTGGTGGCAGCAATACACCGACGGTCGCGCAATCAGCTCCCACCCCCGAGCGGCCCGGAATGTGCCCAAGATTTCAAGGAATTTTCCGACCCGGTCGGAATCATACATAGCTCTATTCGATAGGAGTCATACATAGCTAACGTCGATTGGCGTCAAATTTTCATCGTCTGTACCAAAAGCGGCGCGCTTGTGAACAGCTCGATTGCGAGAAAATCGAAACCGAAGTTGTCGATGTCCGACCAGCGACCCCGTCTGTATTAATCCTTTGGGCAAGAGGGTATACCAAAGGACAAGTTAATATGGTTAATTGACGGGACGCAGCACGAACGGAGATCGCGCTGGCATTGACGATATCTCTCGGAGTCGGCAAGAAAGATACCTGAGAAGCTGCGAATCGGTCCCATTGCAAACTGACACCAGGAAGTGCCTTAAAATGGCTGAATCAACGACAGGTCTGTCGGGGCGTGCGATTGTAACGATCATTGGTTCCGATCGTGTTGGCATCATCGCCGGAATTGCGACCACAATCGCCGAAGCGCAGGTCAACATTTTGGATATCAGTCAATCGGTCATTCGCGAATTTTTCACAATGATCATGATGGTGGATCTAAGCGGTTCGACTGTCTCGTTCGATGAGCTTAGCGAAAGGTTGGCACGAAAGGGAGCGGACCTTTCTTTGCGAGTCGAGATTCAGCGCGAAGAAATTTTCCAGGCGATGCACCGGATCTAGGGGCTTTGCCATGAGACACCTCAATTTTTCCGGCGAAGAGATCCTAGAGACCATCAGCATGGTGCGGACCGAGCGTTTGGACATCCGTACCATCACACTAGGAATCAGCTTGCTCGACTGTGTCAGCGATTCCTGCGAAAAGCTGTGTCGCAACATTTTTAGCAAAGTAACTAAAGTCGCTCGCGACCTTTCGCGGGTGAGTTCGGAGCTTTCCCGTGAATTCGGGCTGCCCATCATCAACAACCGGATCGCCGTAACCCCGTTGTCCCTGCTTGCAGGCGCGTGTGATCCGCAGCAATTCGTCGAGATCGCGCGGACGCTCGATCGGGCGGCTCGGGACGTGAATGTCGACTTCATCGGCGGTTTCTCAGCCCATGTCGAGAAAGGTGCCAGCAGCATCGACGCCAGTTTGATCGCTGCCCTACCGGAAGCGTTGGCAATTACAAAGCGCGTCTGTTCCTCAATCAATGTGGGCTCGACCCGGGCCGGTCTGAATATGGACGCCATCGCCGAAATGGGACGGGTCATCAAGCGGATCGCCGAGGCAACCGCCGCTGATGGATCAATCGGCTGTGCCAAGTTGGTGGTGTTTTGCAACGCCGTCGAGGACAATCCGTTCATGGCTGGTGCGTTTCACGGCGCGAGCGAAGGCGACTGCGTCGTCAACGTTGGGGTCAGCGGACCGGGAGTGGTCTTGCGAGCCATCAAAGCGGCCGGCGACGTCGATTTTGGAACGCTCACCGCCATCATCCGGCGCACTGCCTTCAAGATCACGCGGGCCGGCGAACTCATCGGCCGCGCGGCCTCCACCCGACTGGGCATTCCGTTCGGCATCGTCGACCTGTCGCTCGCCCCGACCCCGGTCGAGGGCGACAGCGTCGCGCGCATCCTTGAGGAAATCGGCCTTGGGAGCGTTGGCACCCACGGATCGACCGCCGCACTCGCTTTGCTCAATGACGCGGTCAAAAAAGGCGGAGCGATGGCTTCGAGCTATGTGGGCGGGTTGTCCGGCGCGTTTATTCCACTTTCTGAAGATCAAGGAATGATCGATGCTGCCCAGAGCGGGGCGATTTCGATCGACAAGCTCGAAGCGATGACGGCTGTGTGCTCCGTAGGACTGGATATGATCGTAATTCCAGGTGATACGCCAGCCGAGACGGTGGCGGCGATTATCGCCGATGAATCGGCGATCGGGATGGTCAACAAGAAGACAACGGCCGTAAGGGTGATCCCCGCCACAAACAAGTGCGTCGGCGACTGGGTAGATTTCGGTGGCTTGCTGGGACGCGCACCTGTGATCGCCGTGAACAGGCACTCAAGTCGCCGCTTCGTCGCGCGCGGCGGCCGAATTCCATCCCCCCTGCAGGCACTTACAAACTAGCGCCCGTGAAAAAACCGGCTGCGCCCGCAGGTCGCAGGCTTGCCCGCCATAGTGGAATTTGCGACAGTCGTTCGCTACGGACTTCCTTTGGCGCAATGGGACTCCTGAAGAACTGCGCTCTTCGCGCTTGACTGTTGCTGGCCAGCCATTCGCAGAATGACGCCACGAGCCCGTAAAATCCGCGTTTCATCAGAGCCTCTCGTCAGCGGTTGGGCCGTGTCAGGTGATAGCTGTGCGTGTCCGGCCGCGGCATCATGGCCACATTAATGGCGTCACCGAAATCATCCCAGGAGTAACCGTATGCTCGCACCGTTTGAGGCTGACTTCACCATGCTTCCGTTGGCGGAGCGCTACAGACTTCTGGTTTCGCTCGTGGTACCGCGTCCAATCGCCCTCGTCACAACCGTCAGCCGAGCAGGAGTGATCAACGCGGCACCCTTTTCTTTCTTCAATGTGTTTAGCGAGGATCCGGCGCTTGTCGTGCTTGGCCTGCAGTCAAAGCCCGACGGTACACCCAAGGACACACCCACCCACATTCGCGATACCGGCGCGTTCGTCGTCAATCTCGTTGACGAGACGATCGCTGAACGGATGAACATCTGTTCTGTAGACTTTCCGCCAGAGATGAGCGAAATTGACGCGGCCGGATTTGCCACCGTGCCCAGCACTGCCGTTCCGGTTCCTCGCATTGCCGAGGCTCCGGTCGCTCTCGAGTGCCGGCACTATTTAACGCTGGAAGTCAGCCACAAGCGCCGCCTCTGCATTGGCCAGGTCATCTATCTGCATGCTCGGCCAGGCATCATCGACTCTGAGCGTCTACACGTCGACCTCAACACCTACAAACCAATTGCGCGATTGTTCGGCAATTTCTATGCGCGACTCGGAGAAAAATTCGCTCTCAAGCGTCAGTCTTATGCCGAGTGGCAAGCCTCGATTGGGGCTAATCTGCCACCTGATGACCGTGATGCGAAGTCGTAGGATATCGCGGTGCCTGACCCGATGGGAGCGCGCGAGGATCCGCCTCCGATTTGGCGTTCTCGCCGTTTGGCGACACTTACTTCAGCCCTCGCCCCCATTTCATACCCACGGTCTGCGATGATAGAGATAATTGACGAGGACATGTAGTTCTCGAGCTGATCCACAAGACTACTTGCTCGACGTCAATTGGTCACTGCTGCGCCGAAAAGCTCGCCCGCGGGGTACCCCCTTGAAGGCGCGTCGAACCGGTCGGTCGACGGGCGTAGCCAAAGTGGTAGAGTGTCGGCCAGGCACGAGTAAAGCATCGACCAGGGCGTCGGTTGGAACATGCGCGGACTGCGAAACATTTCGATATTTGGAGAGCACCTGGGAACGGTCCGCGTCCCCGAAGTTCGGCCCAGATTGGCGCATATGCAGAAGGCAACCCCATGACTGGCCTCACCGTCGCGACGCCCGGGTCAACTCGATCCGCTGTGAAGCATCACCCTGACGGCGATCGACTGGCGGAGCATTTCGAAGGCATGGCTCTGCCCGAATTGCTGCGTACGGCGACTGTTCTGGGCCGTCGAGGCCACGGCAACATCATCAGCTATTCGCGAAAAGTGTTCATTCCGCTCACCAGGCTCTGCCGGGACGTATGTGGCTATTGCACATTTGCCGTAACGCCCCGCCAAGTGGGCTCGGCCTACCTCAGCCCAGCTGAGGTGCTCGCCATTGCTCAGGCCGGGCGTGCGGCCGGGTGCCGCGAAGCGCTGTTCACGCTCGGCGATAAACCTGAATGGCGCTACGAAACGGCGCGATCGACACTGCGCCGTTTGGGCTATGCGAGTACCATCGAATACCTGTCCGCGATGTGCGAACTCGTGCTTCGCGAGAGCGGGCTGCTGCCTCACGTCAATGCCGGCATCATGACAGAGACGGAAATTGCCGCATTGCGCCACGTGAGTGCTTCTCAGGGAATCATGCTCGAGAGCATCGCGCCGCGGCTTGGTGAACCTGGCGGACCGCATTTCGGCGCTCCCGACAAGGATCCGCAGGTCCGTCTGGCCATGATCGAGGCAGCGGGCCGGCAGCAGGTCGCATTCACAACCGGCATTCTCATCGGCATCGGCGAGACCCGCCGAGAGCGTATTGAGTCGCTGCTGGCTTTGCGCGATCTACACGCCCGCTACGGCCATATTCAAGAAATTATCATCCAGAATTTTCGCGCCAAACCCGGCACGCGTATGGTCGATGCAGCCGAGCCGACGCTTGATGACCTGCTGTGGACGACCGCCGTGGCGCGACTGATTCTCGGGCCAACCATGAATATTCAAGTGCCTCCCAATCTGAGTTTTGACAGGTTTCCGAAGCTCACTGGGAGCGGCATCAACGATTGGGGGGGGATTTCGCCGGTTACTGCCGACCATGTAAATCCCGAGGCCCCGTGGCCCCAGATCCCCGCGCTCGAGCGGGCGACCGCGGAGGCGGGCTACCAACTTGCTGAACGCTTGGCGATCTATCCGGGTTATGCCCTCGATGCCAAGAAATGGCTTGATCAAGCGCTCGTCCCCCGGGTGCAGGCGGCGATCGACGCCTCAGGTTTCGTGCGTGAGGATACTTGGATAGCGGGCATGACCATGGCGCCGCCGGCCGCCAGCACTGGTTCAACGGCGCCGCGCCCGTGCAAGCCGCGACAATCATCGATCGCCAGCATCATTGATCGCGCGAGCGCGGGAGACAGGCTCGGACGGGACGAAATCGTCCGGTTGTTCATGGCTCGCGGTGCCGAACTGGACGAAGTCCGCAGCGCGGCGGACGAGTTGCGAGCGAGAGTTAACGGTGATGCGGTCACCTATGTCGTCAATCGCAATATCAATTATACAAACGTCTGCCGATATGCCTGCAGTTTCTGCGCCTTCTCCAAGGGCAAGCTTCACGATCATCTGAGGGGCCACCCGTACGATCTGGCACTTGAGGAGATCGCCCGACGAACCAAGGAGGCCTGGGATCGCGGCGCTACTGAAGTGTGCTTGCAAGGCGGGATTCACCCAGCCTATACGGGCGACACGTATTTGATTCTGCTACGCACTGTCAAACAGGCGGTACCAGATATTCATGTTCATGCGTTCTCGCCGCTCGAAATTCTCCATGGTGCCCGGACGTTGCAATTGTCTGTAGCATGTTTTCTCGAGCAGCTGGCGACGTCCGGGCTCGGCAGTCTGCCGGGGACCGCTGCAGAAATCCTTGACGACGCCGTGCGTGCTCAAATCTGTCCTGACAAGTTGAAAACGGGAGAATGGCTCGACATAATCGCAAGCGCACATCAAATTGGGTTGCGTACGACCGCAACCATCATGTTTGGACATATTGAGCGACCGGAGTCTTGGGCAACGCACCTCCTGCATATCCGCGATTTGCAGGAACGGACTGGCGGACTGACGGAATTCGTGCCCTTGCCGTTCGTCCACATGGAAGCACCGATGTATCTCAAGGGAGGATCGCGAAGCGGGCCAACCTGGCGTGAAACCACCCTGATGCATGCGGTGGCACGCCTTGCGCTTCATCCGGCCGTTACCAACATCCAAGCATCCTGGGTCAAGACCGGGTCGGCCGGTATCGCAACACTCCTGAGGAGCGGCGTAAATGATTGCGGCGGCACACTGATGAACGAAAGCATCTCCCGCGCCGCAGGCACACAGCACGGGCAGGAACTGCCGCCCGCCGCGATGGAGGCGATGATTGAAAGCATCGGCCGAACGCCGCGCCAGCGGACCACACTTTATCGACCGGTCGATCCGGACCGGCGCCGTCAAAGCTTCAGTGCCCAACCATTGACGCCGCTGGTGCGAACTCCGCTTCAACGCACCGCGAACCGATCAAGGTTGCAAATTTAGGAGCCCATTTCGGGCGGGCATTGACTGACGATGGAGATCACGTGTGATCAGGCTTGGCTACAAGGCGTCTGCCGAACAATTCGGACCGCGCGAGTTGTTGGAATTCTCCATCCTTGCCGAACAACTCGCCTTTGATTCCGTGTTCGTGAGTGACCATTTCCAGCCGTGGAAGCACACCGGAGGTCACGCGACGCAATCGATTGCCTGGCTTGCCGCGCTGGGAGCGCGAACGTCACGCCTGCTCCTGGGAACAAGCGTACTGACGCCCACTTTTCGCTATCACCCCTCTGTTGTGGCTCAAGCATTTGGCACGCTCGGCGTGATGTTGCCGGGTCGGGTGGTGCTGGGTGTCGGTACCGGAGAATCGCTCAACGAAGTTCCGGCAACGGGAATTGAATGGCCGCCATTCAAGGAACGATTCGCCCGGCTTCGTGAAGCACTTTCCCTGATTCGCCAACTCTGGAGCGAGGAGCGGGTTACATTCGAGGGAGAGTTCTATCGCACGCTCAGGGCCACCATCTATGATCGTCCTGAACCGCCGGTACCAATCTACATCGCTGCCGCGGGTGCGAATGTCGCAAAATATGCCGGACGCACCGGCGACGGATTTATCTGCACGAGTGGCAAAGGGATGGATCTCTATCGTGACACCCTGCTCCCCAACGTAAAGGAGGGACTGAAAATTGCCGGCCGGAGCGATGCCATAGACCGGATGATCGAAATCAAGGTCTCGTATGACACCGACATGCAACGGGCTATCGACGATACCAGGCAATGGGCGGCCCTAGCCCTGCTGCCCGAGCAGAAGATCTCGGTCGAAGATCCCATCGAGATGGAGCGTCTTGCGTTAGAAATGCCTGCCCGGCAGGCGGCGACACGATGGATTGTGTCTACCGACCCGGAAGAAATTGTCGAGCGCGTGCGGCCCTATGTCGAACTCGGATTCCAGCATCTGGTCTTCCATGCGCCGGGGCCCGATCAGGAACGGTTCTTGCGTCTGTACGCCAAGGATATCATGCCCCGGCTGCGGGCGAGCTTCGGCTAAACGGCACCCGGAAGACGTTTCTTTGGATCTTGCTATGACCGGGACAAGCCGCATCGAACTTATCGGACTGCCCGGTCTACCCTTCGTCCAATCCGGCGATGATCTTGCGGGGCTGATCGCCCAAGCGCTCATCCGTTGTAACATGTTACCTTCTGCCGGCGATGTGCTGGTTGTGGCACAGAAGGTCGTATCCAAGGCCGAGGGCCGTTTCGTCGATCTGGCCAGTGTCCTGCCATCGGACCGCGCCATGGTGGTCGCGGCACAGACCGGGAAGGACCCGAGGCTGGTTGAGGTGATCCTTTCGGAGTCCAGACGAATCGTGCGGCAAGCCCGCAATGTGCTGGTGACAGAGCACCGTCTTGGCTATGTGATGGCTAATGCGGGCGTCGATCAATCCAATGTGGGACCTTCCGAGGGTACCGGCCGGGTTTTGTTGCTGCCTCTCGACCCCGATGGTTCCGCTGAGAGTCTACGCCGCCGGCTGTCGGACCACTTCGCCTGCGACGTCGCCGTCATAATCAATGACAGTTTCGGACGGCCATGGCGGCGCGGGACCACAGGTGTTGCGCTGGGTGCGGCCGGATTCCCAGCAATCGTCGACTTGAGAGGTCGAGCCGACTTGTTTGGCCGAAGGTTGATGGCGAGTCAGGTTGCTCTCGCCGACGAGGTCGCTGCCGCGGCCTCGCTCGTGATGGGTCAGGCTGCTGAGGGCATGCCGGTCATTCTGGTTCGTGGTGTCGCCTGGACCACATCGCCGATTGCGGCCTGTTCGCTTATCCGACCCACGGAGGAAGATCTATTCCGCTGAACCCCCTTCCTGCTTCATGGGTCGAATTTCTGCTACCAAAGGCTGACACTCCAGTCCGAAGAAGAGCTGGTGCGGCGGCCCCGCAAAGGCCGTCCTCCTCGTTCACAACAGGCAGCATACTCTTGCATGCACTCAGGCGCGATCGCCTTCCTCCAAGCCCTGAAGGGCAACGCTTGCAAGGCGGAACGACATCATGACGACCAAGGCGAAATCGGCCGTTGTGCTGGCGCTCTCGGGTGGCGTGGGCGGAGCGAAGCTTGCGTTGGGTTTGAGCCGCATCCTGCCGGCCAACGAGTTGATCATCGTGGCCAATACAGGCGATGATTTTGAGCATCTGGGTCTATCCATTTCTCCGGACCTTGACACGCTGATGTACACACTCGCCGATCTGAGCAATCCCGAGACTGGCTGGGGCCGGCGGGACGAAAGCTGGACCTTCATGGCGGCAGTGCGTGAGCTCGGTGGCGAGACCTGGTTCCTGCTCGGTGATAGGGATCTCGCCACGCATGTCGAACGCACACGCCGGCTCAGAGGCGGTGCGACCTTATCAGAGATCACTGATGACTTCTGCCGCCGACTCAAGGTCGGCGCGAAAATCGTGCCGATGACGAACAACCCCGTCCGTACACGAGTACGAACTGCGGAAGGCTGGCTCGATTTTCAGGACTATTTCGTGCGACAGAGTTGCGAGCCCGCCGTTACAGGTTTGACCTACGAAGGCGCGGCCTCGGCAGAAGCCAATTCGGATTTCATCGCCGCGCTTGAAGATTCATGCTTGCGTGCTGTCGTGATTTGTCCATCAAATCCATTCTTAAGCATCGATCCGATCCTTGCGGTTCCGGGGGTGCGCGAACGACTCCATAGTTGCGCCGCTCCCATCATTGCGGTTTCACCGATCATTGGCGGCCGAGCCATCAAGGGTCCAACAGCCAAAATGATGATTGAACTGGGTTTACCGGTCACACCCGCTGCCGTGGCCCAACATTACGGCGGACTCATTGATGGTTATATTATTGACTACACCGACGATGATGGCGGTGCGGTATCGGACCTGCCGGTTGTCAGGGCGGCAACGCTGATGTCGTCGCTCGAAGACCGTGAAAATCTGGCGCGCGTTGTGGTGGCTTTTGCGGACAGGCTACGCACGACGGGTTCCGTCGGGGGACGCGGATGACCACAGCCCGCGACATCTGGGCCGTTGTGCCGGTAAAGGATACGACGCAGGCCAAGCAGCGATTGGCAGCTGCGGTCTCGCCGGACTTGCGTCGCTCGCTGGCGCTCGCGATGGTCGAGGATGTGCTGGCGGTCCTCGCCGCTGTGTCCGACCTGGGCGGACTCGCCGTTGTAACCGTCGATCCCACCGAATCGCCCTCGCGCGCCGCTACGGCGCGCGCATCCTGGCCGACGGGGCGGGTACAGGCCAGACAGCTGCGGTCGGTGCCGCCGCGTCCCTCCTGGCCGGAGAACATCGCACCGCCATGCTGACGATTCCGGGAGACGTGCCGCTCGTGACCCGTGATGAGATCCTCGCGTTGATAGCCGCGCATGACCGCATGCCCGATTTCGTTATTGCGCCCGCCCATGACGAGCGAGGATCGAATGCCATCCTTTGCGCCCCCCCTGGACTGGTGCGGCTGCAATTCGGTGATGATAGTTTCCTGCCTCACCTTGAGGCCGCCAGACTCGCCGGTATGGAGCCGAAAATCATACGCCTTCCCGGGATCGGTCTGGACATTGACCATCCGCGGGACCTGGCAGCATTCCTGAAGGTACCCTCGGTGACACGGTCTCGTGCACTCTTCCAAGACGGAATGCAGTTTGGATGAACTTGGCCTGCCGATGCAAAACCGAGCGAAAGGTCTTCCGGGTAAATTCCGCTTGGGGGAACCGACCTGATGGCTGCCGATATCAGCCCGCAACGCAAAGACTGCCGCCTGTGCGCGATAGGCTCAATAATGGCCTTCGCATTTAAGCCCACACCTAGAGGAGAAGACTAGCATGACGGCTGTTCCCGATAAGTTTCTTGACTTGCTGCAACAGAAGAAGGCGTTCGCAAATCTCGCCACCCTTATGCCCGATGGGACCCCACAGGTGACTCCAGTCTGGTTCGATTATCAGAATGGAGTCATTCGCGTGAACACCGCCAAGGGCCGAGTAAAGGCCCGCAACATGAAGGAAGGTTCCCCTGTCGCCCTTGCGATCATGGACCCAGATAATCCGTATCGGTACGTTCAGATCCGTGGTCGAGTCGGTCACGTCAGAGAAAAGGGTGCCGACGCCCATATCAACTTGCTGGCGAAAAAATATCTCGGTCAGGATAAGTATCCCTACGCCCAACCAAACGAAGTGCGCGTGATGATCGACATCGAGCCAACGTCAGCCTCTGGAATGGGGTAGGCGATGCTCGGGAGTTGCCGGAGGGAATCAGCGAATCCACTGACATGTGATTTCGTCTGATTCCGACGCCGAAACCAACTGGCCATGCGCCCTTACGGTCCCGGGATCTGTTCCGGGCCTCACACGGTTATCGCACTTTAACCAGCACGGTATCGCGAAACTGCCGCATGGCTGCCACCACGTCGCCAAGGGTCGATCCAGTGAAATTGAAGTCGACCGCTTCAACTCCAAGCGTCCTGATCGCCTGCAAGTCACCGACGATCTCGTCGGCACTCCCTGAAAAGAGGTGCCTCTCACCATTATCGGCCTTAGCAGGTACCAGCAAACCATGGCGATGGACTCGGTACGCGAGCGCTACCTGCGATGCGTCGCGTCCGGCGTCGTCGATCAATCGGCGCAGCCGTACAGTGGCCGTCTGGTAGCGCGATAACGTATTGAGCGGATGCTGGGGATTGGTGCCGATCGGGTACCAGCCGTCACCCAGACGGGCGGCACGACGCATCGCGGGACTGCTCTCACCTCCTATCCAAATGGGTGGTTGCGGCTTCTGAACGGGCTTAGGCGAAAAGATGATATTGGCGAAACGTACGAACCGGCCCTGATGCTCGGGTGCCGATTGAGTCCAAAGCTCCCGAAAGGCCTGTAAGTATTCGTCGGTCGCCGAACCGCGTTCGGCGAATTCAGGCGCCCCCAGTGCCTCGAACTCCTCTTTAAGCCAACCGGCGCCCACCCCGACTGTCAGGCGGCCGCCTGAGAGCACGTCGATGGTGGACAGCATCTTGGCAGCCAGAATGGCCGGCCGATGTGGCACGACCATCACCGACGTAAGGAAACGAATCCGTGACGTCTTGGCCGCCAGATAAGCAATCGTGGTCAACTGCTCGTGCCGCTCGCCACGTGACCCCTTAGGAAATTCCCCTGTTTCGGAATAGGGATAGCGCGCGTGGATGTCGACCGGTTCCACGACGTGATCACTGATCGCGATGTAGTCGAAGCCACTCGTCTCTCCTTCGAGCGCAAGCTGCGTCATCGCCTCCGGCGATATCAAAGGCCCGCTCAGCGGCAAATTGAACCCGACCTGCATTACTCCCTCCAACTTCTCGTCCAGATGATATCATCATTTGGTGCGATGGAGTCTAGCTCGTTCATAAATGCGTGCGTTTCCGAGCGGACTGAGATGGAATGCGAGCCAGATGTCGCCGGAGCTTCGATCCCGGCGAGATCATGACGATCGCCGCACCGTTGACAGAGGAATCGGCGATCGTATCTTGTCGAGGAGATCAACAGCCCTTGTCGGATCGCCGCGATGCAGTTGGCACGGCTGATGCGGATCAAAGCAGTCCGCCTTGCGGCCGTGTCTGGTAACGCTGGCCCGAAGCTCATCAACGGCAGGACACGAATTCGGCCGCCCCGTTCCCGGAAGACGGGTGATAGCGTTCGGGCGAAAGTCGATCGGAGTGGACGAAAAGCGCTCCGCTTCCTGATCGCGGCATCATCACCCGTCGGCGAGGGCGACGCAACGACCAGGGGCGACTGGCCCGTTCTGGCTATTTTTCAGATCGCCTCGCCTTCTTGGGCCCGCTATCTGCCCTCAACAAGTCGATGAATTCGACATCAAGGGCTCGCGACAGTTCGTACAAGGTGATGACCGTCGGATTTCGCTGCCCCTTTTCAAGGCCACTGATGTATTGCTGACTGAAGCCAGAAATCTCGGCCAGCGCTTCCTGCGTAAGACCCTTGCTTTTCCGGATCCGCAATACATTGCGGCCGACCAGCCGGCGCATGTCCATGGGCTGAAGTCAGCCCATTGCGAAAATGGAGTTTATCAACTATAGTGTGTATTCACCAAAGTATGTAGACCGAATCCATTTTCACTTATTCAATGTCACCGCCTCTATGGTTGAAACAATGCAAAGCGACAGAGATTTGGCCGTGACTGCCATCGAGCATGGCAAGATTGTCATCACGGTAACAAGCCGACTTATTGGAACGAGGCCGCCCTCATTGCCCGCGCGCGATGATTCCTACGTGACGACGGTCCTCGGTGGACCGCTTTCAGGATGCGAATGGCCGGGAAAGTCTTGGCGGGCAATGCTGCGCAATCACGCACGAGCCGTAAGCCAAATTGCGGTGGCCCTTGCGTCGGACGCGCAGAGCAATCGACGGATCGACTCCAGCCCGTCGTGATCATACCAGATTCGGTCACGATATCAGATCAGCCGAATGGTGTGGTCAATGACACCTGCTTGACCGCTGTGCACCGCCAAGATCGGTCGAAGTTTCATCGAGCCAGGACAACGCAACACGCTGAAGTGTCGGGGCCGATCGGGCAGATCGGTCGGCCCTCCACAGTCATCGGCTCGGTTCGAAACGGGCCGTGCTGTCCGGTATGGCCACGGGTTACCGTCCCACGCTAGGGACGCGGCGCGATCGCCCCCCGTCTATGAAACCCAATGAAGTCGGTCCACTGATTTGCAAATGTCTCTTCAATATGCTACTATAAATAGCGTTACAAATAGTCGCACACAGTACGATACTGATTGCTAGAGAACGGGGGGCCAAAATGCAGGTGCAACGAACCCGCCCAGCGAACTGATCAACTGTCGATTATTGTCGGTCACAATCCAGTCCTGGGTTGTCTGGCAAACCATTGCCGGCATGTCGTGCAAGCGTGTCAGTGGCGCACGACCGAGGGTCAGCGAATGAGTATCATCATCCGATCCTGCCGCTCGGCGGACGAACTGCGTGCGGCACTTCTGCCGCTATGGCACTATTTCGGGCGTGCTCCGGCAGAGGACCAAGTCGGTCATTTTGAGCGTCTTATGACACCGGAGCGGGTTCACGCCGCTTGGGAGGACGGAGAGGTCGTCGGCGGGGCGGGCGCCTTCGCGTTCGCACTGACCATTCCGGGTGGTCATGTCCAGGCAGCGGGAATTTCGGCCGTGGGAGTGTTGCCGTCACATCGGCGACGCGGCGTTCTCCGGGCGCTCATGCGCAGTCAACTGGACGCCTGTCGCGAACGTGGCGAGCCGATCGCTTATTTGTGGGCAACGGAGGAGCGAATTTACGGCCGATTTGGCTTTGGCATGACCTCTCTGGCGGCTGAAATTGAGCTGCCACGGGAGCGGTCCGAATTTTACCTCCCGTACCAGCCGTGTGGAAAAGCGTCGATCGTCCCAGTCGGGTCAGCTGAAGAACTTATCAGCCCGGTCTATGCCCAGGTTGCAGACCGGACGCCAGGGATGTTTGCGCGGACCTCGGAGTGGTGGCAACTCCGCGTCTTGGCGGATCCCGATTGGCGGCGGCAGGATGCTGGCGCGTTACAGTGCGCCGTTGTTGAAAGCGATGGCAAACCGGCGGCCTACGCGCTCTACCGCGTCAACCCCATGTTCGACCATGGAATCCCAAACGGCACTGTAGGAGCCGTCGAAGTTTTGGGTCGCTCGCCGGATTCGACACGTGCGATCTGGCGATATCTGCTTGACATGGATTTGAGCGGCCGAATCCGGGCCACGCTGTTGCCTCTTGACCATCCGCTCGTCCTTGTGCTCGCGGAGCCGCGCCGAATGCGTTTTACCCTTCGCGACGGTACTTGGATCCGCCTTGTCGATGTCGAGGCTGCGCTCATGTCCCGTTCGCTCCAGGGCACAGGGGCGGTGGTTATCGACCTCGTCGACGAATTCTGCCCGTGGAATGCCGGCCGTTGGCGGATTGCAGATGGGACGGCCGAGCGCACCTCCGAACCAGCTGATCTGCGCTGCGATGTCAGTTCGCTCGGTTCGGTTTTTCTTGGCGGTTTCACTTGGCTACAGCTATTCCACGCATCTCGCCTTGAAGAACTTCGTCCCAACGGCGTGCTGCGTGCCGACTTGATCTTCCGAACTCACAGCGCGCCGTGGTGCCCGGAGTACTTCTGATCGGTCCGGGACGTGCGCGGTCCGCTTGTGCGGGTTTGTACTATCGCGATGGGTCCCCAAGCTGGGTGAGGATTTCGTATCTATTCCATACCGATATGCAGACCGCCGCGACCGGTCTCCAATTCATTCATCGCCTGACGAAGTGCACGCTGCGCACCCGCCTTGTCGCCGGCTTCGCAGGCCGCGCACACATCTCTCAGATAGCCGATTGCCCGCGCGGCATGCTCAGCTAGTTCTGCCGCGCCGCGGAAGCTTTGAAGACCTTTCTTGGCATTCATCTCACGTCTCCCCGGTCCGACCTTGGCCCAACACGATCGATGCGCTCTTGGGTTAGCCGTTCCTTGCGACAACAGTAATGTGTTGCCCCGCAAGGCATAGCGCCACTGCCGCATATGGTTCGTCACATGCGCGCTTAGCACTTGCCGAAAACTGCCATCATAGGCCGACAGCGGTCACTTCGCGGCTCACGGTCTTCCAGCATGGACCACGCCCGGCGCTGCTCTCAAACTGACCGCACCTGGACCGCCGGTATTCAACGGCTTCAATTGCCGCAACAGCCTAACCAGCCCGCGCTTAATCAATCTTGGCCGCACATCTAGAAACCGCCCCCGCGTTTTCAAGAGGACCACGCCCGTCCGCTTCGACGCAGCTGCTTCGCTCGCTGCAATGAATATCGAATAAGCCACGCAGCACTTTGGGCACACGCCAACAAAGCAAGAGGTCTGACGGCGCCAGTACGAGCTGCAGGGAACTCGTCTGACGGAATTGCAGCGTCACGGTCTCCGAATGCGATCTTCGGGGCGGCACACCACAATGGCCATCTGAACCTCTCAATGGAAGCGACTCAGGCCGGCTCGCTTCTGCGCAGCCGCTCCCAGCGATATTGCAAGCGAGTTCTCGCAGGTGTCGAGTTGGTCGCGCCAGGTGCAAGCTCGTGAACCTTGTCGTAGAGCTCTGCGGTAAGTTGTCGGCGGTCCGTCTTATATGTGAGTCCGTCGTACGGCAGAACGCGACCAACGTGAACCTTCACCGTCGCCCCAAGGCGCCGCCGGAACTCGGACATGAGGAGTGACAATCGAAGGGTGACGCTGTAGCGACTGACAAAATGGAACAGCGCGCTATTTTGCCCTTCGAAATATATCGGCAGAACCGAGGCTTCGGCCTGCTGGATCAGGCGCGCCGTAAAAGTTTTCCACGGCAGTTCCTCGGCCTTACCGAACGGATGATCGGCTGTCGCAACGCCGCCGGCCGGAAACACAATAATCGTTACGCCGTCTTTCAACAAGCGGCGCGCTTCTGCGCGGGTCTCGAGATTGGTCCTGATGGCTTCCCGGGTCTCTGAAAAATCCACCGGCAATCCAAAGGGACGAATCTCCGGTGTCCTCAGGACATCGTTGTATATGAGAATTCGATAAGGTCGGTTGAGCTGTTCAGCCAGCGCCAATATGACGATGCCATCACCGATGCCGAAGGGGTGATTGGCGATCATGACCAGCGGCACATCGGGAGCTACCTTAGCTGGCCACTCAGCGGCTGAAATGTCGAGGCGTGCCCCAATCAGATCAAGCAGATCACCGAACATGCGGGGACTCCTTCCCGCAATCTCGCTTCGCCATATTTGGTAAATGGGTAACAGACGTCGACGCCCCGAGAGGTTCTCAATCGCGCGCATCGTCCAGCGCTTCCAGCGCGGGTCACGCGCCGAGACATAGCTGAGTTGTTCAGACCACATGGAGATCGCAATCCCGCCGCGATCGAGCTTCGTCATTCAGGGCCGAGCTGCCGATTTTCATCCGTGAATAGCAAAAGCCTAGTTTGATGGTATCCGCCCGACCCACCATCGTGCAATCTGCCGCAACTCGTGTCGACGAGTTCAGGCGCGCGCCGGTTGCGTTCGAGGATCGTTGGAGGCGTTGCCACCCGCCCCTCCTTTTGGTCGATCCGTCACACTCACGACCATCTACCGAAATTCGATGCTGCTGTGCCGGGTCCGACCTCGTGCGCGCCCGCATCGAAACGGCCGCGCAGCGGCACCCGGGCCCTTGACCCGAGCGTGAAGTTGCCACGGCGAATTTCCTAGCCCGGAGTGACACGAGGGCAGAGACCCCAAACCTTTCCGGTGCCGAACGAAAGCAATTTTGGGTGACGGACGGATGAACATCGACAAATGAATACCGCTTGTTCAGGGGGCCGCCGATGGGGACGCATGCGCCCCGCCTCAGGCCGCTGCCAGGACTTTGGTAGCTGCGACAGCCCGTTGCGGATCGCTGAGCCAAGCGAGCGCGGCAGTCGACAGACGGTGCTGGGCACGTCGAGGACGCGCCCGGAATACCTGTGGATTCTGGGGATACATCGAGGGTAGTTGGAACGCTGGCAGTTGCCCGGTGACCGAATCGCCTATCATCATTCAATCATCGATGTCTGCTGGAAAATATTTAGCGCTGCGTTTGAATATTGATTTCAGCCATCAAAATTATATGATGGTAATTGTCATACCATAACTAAGTGTTCTGTCCAATATACTATTGTTATTACTTAGAAATATGATCGTCTATCGATTTGCATGATCACATACTTAAAGACCTGCAATTTTTATTGTGATCGCGCGACTGACGCCGAGAGGTGGCAGATGGACAGCTATGCGCTTGTCCGACAAAGTTGCGACGCCGGCATGAAAACGGAACGGCGGCGACAGTCATGCCCCGATCAAGGCGGATACCATGACACTCATATGTTGGGCAGTGGCATTTCTGCTGTTGTATACGGTGATCGCCGACAGGTTATTTGCGTTCGGATCGCGATTTAGGAAGCAAGCGATGGATCTGGCGCTTCGGTTGCTTGACGACACCAGCTTGCCGGAACCCACCAAGGCTGCGGTTGTGCTGACCTTGGTCCGAATTCCCCAGGGCAAGACAGCTTGGCTATACGCTGCTGGCGTCATTCCGGCCGTTGCTAAAGTTGCCGCGCAAAGAATCGCCACCGTGACAAGCCGCCCAGCGGTGATGTTGTCGGACGATTCTGCGAACATGTCCGACAGCACCACTTGGGACGAATTCACTGAGGCCACGCTGCTTGCAGCGCTGTGCAGCAGCCCGCTTGCGGCACTCCTGTTTGCCGCTCAGATGCTGCTGGTCTCCTTGATGCTCTCGGGAAGTACGATCACCAGTCTCGAATATCCGTATCTGCTGAGGACCAAAATTCCAACCGCCTTTCCGGCGCTGTGACATATCGCTCAGTTTGGATTGTTGCCAGCGTAGCTATCTCAGTAGATTTCAGTATTGAAATTTGATTTATCTGTTTGCTATTGATTTCGCACACGGCTCCACAGCGGCAAAAGCTGCTTGGCTCATTGATCAGCTGATCGGCCGATTTATGTGGTGCCTTCCACCCCTGCGCTATTTGCCGATCGCACATCGTCGCGGCGCCAGCGGCCTGACGGTTTGGCCTCCCAGAATATAGCCAGAAGGGACCTGCTGCCCGTTCGATGATGCTCGCTCAAGTCGAGAGCCGGGTTTTTGTGCACATTGCGATCGGACCGACCGAGTCTGAGTTGGTCTCGTGTCGAGCCTTCGAGGTGCGGATAAGACCGGTGACCTTCCAAGGACGCCAGCAACATTTGCGCGAGGTCGAAACCGCGTTGCCGATGCGCTGCAATTCACGTCCCACCACACCGTTAGTGGAAAGCTGAGAATGTTGTCTGATCTCCCAGCTCGATAGCATCACATCGATATCGTATTTAATTGCATCGTCAACTCAACAAATGTATGAAAACTGGCGGAATTTTCGTCAGGATTCAGGTCATGAGCAAAGATCGTATGCTTGCTTTCAGCGACGGCGTCATCGCTATTATTATCACAATAATGGTCCTCGAATTAAAACCTCCTCATGGCGTGGCTTGGGCGGACTTGAGGCCGATCATTCCGGCATTTCTGAGTTACGTGCTCAGCTTCCTATATGTCGCGATCTACTGGAACAACCATCATCACCTCTTGCAGACCTGCCGGCGCGTAACCGGATTGATATTATGGGCCAATACACATCTGCTGTTTTGGCTGTCGCTGATCCCGTTTGCCACCGCGTGGACTGGAGAAAATCATTTCGCGAAAATTCCAACCGCCGTTTACGGCATCGCATTGTTCATGCCGGCGCTAGCCTATTATCTATTACAACTAACAATTATTCGGACCGAGGGAAGAAATTCGACGCTGGCGCGCGCAATTGGAACTGACATCAAGGGCAAGGTGTCGCCGGTACTGTATGCTGTCGCCATCGCTCTCGCCTTTGTGAATCCTTGGATTTCAATGTTGATATTTGCGGCGGTGGCACTGATGTGGTTCATCCCCGATCGCCGCATCGAAAAGGTCGTCGGCCAGGAGTAAAGGCGAGCGGGTGCGTGAAGGGCAGTCCGAGCCGACATGCGCGAAAGAGGGCCTTGAGCGCTTCACCATCGCACGGCCGCAGCGCAACAACCACGATCGCTGAACACCGGAAGGGGCATCAGGTCTTTGTTGACAGCGATCCTGTGTCATCGGACGCAGGAAAGAAGAGGCCGTCGTCGACCTGCGTAGAACGCGAGGGCGATCTCCTCTCAGGCTGGAGAGATCATCTTCTCGGAAGTGCTGATTCAGCGTGCAGAAAGAGCAGACGCAACACTTGCACTCGCCGCTAAATTGGCCGACAAATATCAAATCGGCGACAAATGGATGCACTGCGGTGGCCAATCCCACTCCGAGTACCGGAGCCAACGTCATGGAAAAAGAAGATGTCATCTTTGTCGGGACTTGCGACATCGCTGGTCACCTTCGTGGCAAAGCTTTCCCGGCGGTCGACCTCGAATCGCGGTTGCGCAAAGGTATGGGGTATACCGGCGCAAATATTATGATGTCGGCCTTTGGTCCGATCTACGATAATCCGTTCGGAACCGTTGGAGATCTTACACTCATTCCGGATCCATCTGCCAAAGTCGATGTCGAGTTTACAGGTTTTGCTCCAGAGCGGTTTTATCTTGCCGACATCTGTACTCCGGACGGCAAACCTTGGTCGTGCTGTCCACGCAGTTTCCTGCGTCGGGCCGTTGAGAATTTGCAGCGTGAGACCGGACTGCAGGTCGTCTCCGCCTTCGAGCAGGAGTTCGTCTACACAGGCGTCGATGCACGCCCTGGGACGACTTACGGCTATGATGCATACCGACACCAAGGGGTGTTTGGCGAGGCGTTTGTCTCGGCAATTCGGCGAGCTGGTGTAACACCGGATTCCTTCCTGCCCGAATATGCGCCACGGCAATACGAGGTGACGGTTGCGCCAAAAATCGGCGTTCGCGCAGCTGACGAGGCGGTCATTGTCCGGGAAATGGCCCGAGCGGTGGCCTTTCGCCTGGGTCATCGAGTTATCTTGGCGCCGGTGGTGGATCTCAATGGAGTCGGTAATGGGACGCATATCCACTTCAGCCTGCGGGACGTGGCAGGACAACCGGTCATGCACGATCCATCGCGTCCCTATGGCCTCTCGGAGGCGGCGGAGCCGTTCGTCGCCGGCATTCTCCATCACCTGCCGGCACTTGCGGCACTGACCGCGCCGTCGATTGTGTCCTATCTTCGTCTGCGACCCAATCGCTGGGCGCCGGTTTGGACGAACCTCGCCGAGCGCGACCGCGGTGCCTCGCTGCGCGTATGTGCAATCTTCGAGACGGCACTGGAGGATGCGGCACGGCAGTTTAATGTCGAGTATCGCGTTAGCGATGCCACGGCCAGTCCCTATATGGCATTAGGTGCGATCGTGCATGCCGGCCTCGAGGGAATTCGAAACGGCATGCGGCTTGGTGCACCCCCCGCTACCAGTATTTGGGATATGACCGAGCAGGAACGGCAAGCTTGCGGGGCAATCGCTCTGCCGGTGTCGCTGGAGCAGGCCCTCGAAAGGCTCAAGGCCGATGAGGTAGTCTGCGGATGGCTTGGATCCGAATTTCTTGAAGTCTACTTGCGTCTCAAAATGTCAGAAATAGCTGCCGTCAAGGGGCAGAGCGATGAAGCCATCTGTTCGCGATATGCGGCGGCTTATTGAGAGGACTTGTCCTTGTGGAATTCCTGAGCCGCGATATTCCGATCGACCAGGACCACGCAGCGCTGCTGCTCGTCGATGTCCAGAACTACAACACCAATCCGGCTGGAGGATCCTTCACACGATTGAGCGAAACGGACAGAAGCGCTCTTGGCCGGTTTCTCGACCATGTCAACGCGATCACGCTGCCTAATCAGGCGCGTCTGCTGAGGGTGTGCCGCGATGCTGGAATCGAAGTCATCTACACGGTGATCGAGAACCTCACGCGGGATGGCCGCGACCGTAGCCTGGACTACAAGATCTCGGGCATCGACGTGCCAAAGGGGTCTTGGGACGCCAAGGTACCTGACATCGTGGCACCTCTCGATGACGAGATCGTGTTGCCGAAGACTTCGTCGTCGGTCTTCATTTCTACTGCCATCGATTATGTGTTGCGAAATCTGGAAGTGCGGTCTCTCATCATCGCCGGACTCCTGACCGACCAATGCATTGACTCCGCAGTACGCGATGCCTGCGATTTGGGATACCTCGTAACGTTGGTTACTGACGCTTGTGCAAGTCACAGCGAGGAGCGCCATAACTGGTCGCTGCGGAATAACCGCGGCTATTGCCGGCAGGTCAAAACGGCGGAGCTAATCGCTGAAATCCGTGGACTTTCGATACGCTGAACCCTCAGGCCTTCCTCTACTGGTTTGAGCCGGTTTGTCGATTTGGGTAACCTGATGTCATAAGGGCCTCTGACGGGCCAGGAGGGGCTTTCATTGGCATCCCGGAAGTACCTTGCTTGTCAGGCGTCTCTGTCGCGTCGCGGTCGGCCCTTTCAAAGACCGACGGCCGATTGGACCGATTTCCTGACACGTGACATCGGGCGCGTTTGTCTTTTGCCAGAACAGGTATGACAGCCTGCGCATAACTGCGGTCCGCGAGCGGTCCTCGAGCGAACGTTTCGGGGCCGCGGGCGTGACCAGTCACGGCGGACCGGTGGCCGACCAAATTGAATCCGTGGCTAGGTCACCACTTTATCTGAACGAACGAGGACCAACCCCGGTGCTGCTGAGAAACACCAAGTTCGAGCTCGCGCAGGTCTCACCGAGTGGCAATCATGGAGCGGAGCCTCACCGCTCCAGGCTTGTACTTGGCGGACTCGCCGGGGCCCGTAGATCCGATAGAGCCCGGGTCGCGCGTTCCGGTTGGACCAGCTGAATGCCTCTTTTGGATGATAATTAGGTTATAGCACAGAAAGAGCCGGCCGGTATAGGATGCATTGAGCGCAGCGATACCTGTCACCTCGGCATGGGGACGGGCGTGATAGGTCTCACTTCTCTCAAGCCGTCCAACGCGAATTTGCCACTCATGAAAGAGGTTGGCGGCGTGCGACAAGACTGACGTAATTGCAGAGTTTGATCAGGAGAAAGCCATGCCAGATAGCGTTTACAAGGTGATCGAGCTTGTCGGAACAAGCAGCGAGTCGTGGGAGAAGGCCGCGGCCGCCGCTGTCGGGCGGGCCGCGCAAACGCTCAGAGATTTGCGCATTGCCGAGGTCGTAGAACTCGATATGCAGCTCAACAACGGCCAGGTTGAGGCCTACCGCGCCAAGGTGAAGATCTCGTTCAAATACGAGGGTGGCGCTTAATTCCAGCAACCACGCTGGCGGCTGCCGTAACGTGCGCCCACCGACTGCAGCGCGACCTGCCCTAGAGCGGCGCGGAGGCAAACCATTGGCCAGAGTGCATTGCCCGTCCACCGACGCTCTCAGGCGGTATCGATGTACCCCACTGACGCGTGAAACGCGTGACAGGCGGAGCCAAATTGAATGGTCGTCCAAATATCGTCGGGCCACAGACCATATCGACAGCCGTATGCCCAAGTTGTCAGTAGCTCAGCCGACGAACGGCCCTGCTCCCACGACTTCAAGCCTCCGCGTCCTTCGGGCAGACTGGAAATTATTGCGGGATCAATCTGCCGGTCCTACGATCGGCACTGACCATGGGATCTATAGTTGGACGGAAATTGATCATACTCGGCGCCGCGATTGTGGCCGCACGTGCGGTAGCCGCCGATGAGCTTCGCGTTGGGGTTGCCGGTCCATTCTCGGGGCCACTCGCCGCGCTAGGTGAGCAGCTCAAACGCGGCGCCGAGCAGTTCGTCTCCGACCAGAATGGCAAAGGGGGCGTGCTTGGTCGTCGGTTGGCGTTGCAGGAGGCCGACGATCAGTGTGACCCCCGACAAGCCGTAGCGGTAGCCAACCAGTTGGCCACTCAGCAGGTCGCCGTTGTCATCGGTCATGCCTGCTCCGGCTCGTCGATTCCTGCCTCCGATGTCTATTCCGACGCAGGCATCATTGAGATTAGCCCGTCTTCAACCAATCCGCAGTTCACAGAGCGCGGGCACAAGAACGTCTTTCGGACGATCGGCCGCGACGATCAGCAGGGCACATTCGGCGGCCGCTACGTGGCCGAGCATTTCAAGGGCGCGAACGTGGCCATTGCTCACGATAAATCGGCCTACGGCCAGGGCCTCGCCGAGGAGGCGAAAGCGGCACTCATCGGTGCCGGCGTCCGACCTGTACTCGAGGAAGCGCTCACCGCAGGTGACAAGGACTTCTCCGCATTCGTTACCAAACTCAAGGCAAGCCATGTCGATGTCCTCTACTATGGCGGATATCACCCTGAGGCGGGGCTCATTGTACGACAGTCGGCAGATCATGGTGTCAAACTTCAGCTCGTCGGCGGCGACGCACTCGACACCATCGACTTTGCGGCGATTGCCGGCACGGCCGGCGACGGCACGCTTTTTAGCTTTGCGCCCGACGCCCGGAAGCTGCCAAGCGCCCAAGGGGTCACGGCCGAATTCTCAGAAGCCGGCTACGATCCTGAGGGCTACACTCTCTACACCTATGCCGCCTTCCAGGCCTGGGCGGAGGCGGCCATAAAGGCCAAGTCGTTCAAGAGTGGCGACGTCGCGACGGCGCTGCGCAGCGACACCTTCAAGACAGTGATCGGGGATCTGCGGTTTGATGACAACGGCGATCTCAAGGGCCCTCGCTTTGAGATGTATCGCTGGCAGTGTGACACATCCCCGGCAAAGTATGTCCCCGTTCAATGACTTGGGTTTGCGAAGCGTGATTATGCGGTGGCACGCGTACGGCATAGCCGGTGTTGAACCGGGCGAGTTCCCGCCCTCGAAAGATCCCCTCGCCAGCGCACAGGTCAGTTTTCTGTCAACGAAAGCCGGAGAGTTGGCTCATGCGTGTGTTTGTCACCGGTGCGACCGGATTTATCGGCTCAGCCGTCGTCAAGGAGCTGATTGCGGCTGGGCATCAGGTGCTCGGCCTTGATCGTTCCGACGACAAGGCGGCTGCCCTGACCACTGCCGGTGCGGAGGTCGTTCGCGGGTCAGTTGACGACGTGGACAGCCTCAAAGAGGGTGTCGCTCGATCGGACGGCGTCATTCATCTGGCTTTCAACCATGACTTTTTGAGATATCGCGACAATTGCGAAGCAGATCGGCGCGTCATCGAAGTCCTCGGCTCTGCTCTCGTCGGCTCGGACCGGCCGCTGATCGTCAGCTCCGGCACCGCAGTGGCAAACACCGCACCGGGTCAGATATCCACCGAGGACGACAAGCCGGCCAGTTCTGCTGTCGTTCCTCGCGCCGCTTCGGAGGAGGCAGCCGCTTCCGTTAGAACGAGCGGGGTCAAAGTATCGGTGGTGCGACTTCCCCAGGTTCACGACACCCGCAAGCAAGGTCTCATCACCTATGCGATCGAGATAGCTCTCGAAAAGGGCAAGTCCGCATATTTGGCTGACGGGACCAATCGCTGGCCCGCAGTGCATGTTCTCGATACCGCCCGTCTCTACAGACTTGCGCTTGAGAAGGCCGAAGCCGAGGCAACATACCATGCGGTCGCCGAAGAAGGTGTGCCAATGCGCAACGTTGCCGAGGTCATCGGTCGCCGCCTTGAACTGCCCGTCGTCGCTCTCGTGCCGGAAGAGGCCAGCACCCATTTCGGCTGGTTCGCAGCCTTCGCCGGGCGAGACATTCCAGCCTCGAGCGCGCAAACGCGTGAAAAGCTAGGGTGGCAGCCGACCGGACCGGGCCTGATCGCCGATCTCGAACGGTTGCACATCTCCGACACCTGAAGCGGGCCGGAAGCTTCGGGGGGCAACCGGAGGACGAACACCAATCAGGGCGCCTCCGCCAACCTTGTCGCTCTGCTTTCGGACGATACGGCCGACATGTCTGGATCCGGCTACGTTCCCACTGCTGTGCCTACTCAATCGGAGCATCTCAATGTCCTCGTCCCTGATCCGCAGCCGCACGCTGATCTCGCGCGCCATTGATCGCAATCTCTGGGAGCAGATCGACGGCGGTGCGGTTCTCCAGGAGAACGGCATCGTTGTGGCTGTTGGAGCATTTGAGGAATTGACAAAGCGGTATCCGGACACACCCGTGGTCGGCAGCGGCAACGAGATCGTTTTGCCGGGCTTCGTCAACGCACATCATCACATTGGCTTGACCCCGCTCCAGCTCGGCTCAGCCGATATGCCGCTCGAATTGTGGCTGATTACCCGCATGATGGCTCGCAATCTGAGCGTTTATCTCGACACACTCTATTCGGCGTTCGAAATGATTGCGTCCGGCGTCACTGCCGTACAGCACATACACGGATGGATACCGGGGACGTTCGACGAGGTCGCGGCTACCTCAGAAGATGTGATCCGGGCCTATGAAGATATTGGAATGCGCGTCTCGTATTGCTACGCGGTTCGCGACCAGAACCGTCTGGTGCACCAGGCGGACGAGCTGTTCGTCGCCGGCCTGCCCGAAGAGCTGCAGGGACCCACAAAACGGTGGCTCGCATGCTTTAAGGTCAATCTCGACGAGTCGATGGAACTGTTCAAACAGCTCTACCAACGTCATCAAAACAAACGGCGGGTCAAAATCCAGCTCGCGCCTGCCAACTTGCACTGGTGCTCGGATCGGGCGCTCGAGCTCATATCCGGGGTCTCCAGGGCCTACGACGTGCCAATGCACATGCATCTCCTCGAGACGGCATTCCAGAAGGAGTACGCCGCTCGCCGAGGCGGAGGAACAGCTGTCGAGTATATCGATCGATTCGGAATGCTCGGACCTCGCTTGACGCTTGGCCACGGCGTCTGGCTCAGTGCGAACGACATCGATCGTCTGGCCGAGACCGGAACCTGCGTGTGCCACAACTGCTCGTCTAATTTCCGGCTTCGCTCCGGGATAGCGCCCCTCAACCAGCTGGAAGCCAGAGGAATCAACACGGCAATCGGCCTTGATGAGGCGGGTGTCAACGATGATCGCGATATGCTGCAAGAGATGCGACTTGTGCTCAACGCCCATCGTGTGCCCGGTATCGACGATGGCGTCCCCACTGCTGCGCAGACCCTTCGCATGGCGACGATTGGCGGAGCGCAGACTACGGGCTTTGGTAACCAGATTGGCACCATTGAAGAAGGTAAGGCCGCGGATCTCGTACTGATTGGATGGAATCGGATTTGCTATCCGTATCTCGATAAGGAGATCCCGTTGCTCGACGCTGTCATCCGGCGAGCCAAGAGCGACGCGGTGAAAACGGTGGTGTGCGATGGCGAGATCATATATGAGAATGGTCGCTTCACACGAATCGATCGCGACGCCGCGCTCAAGGCGCTGCACGACGAGTTGCAGAACGCATTCTCGCACGACGAAATCGAACGGCGCCGCCTGTCGAAAGCGCTCCTGCCCCACGTCAGGAAATTTTACGCGGGGTATTTCGATCCAACCGGTCATGAGCCGTTCTATCGGCACAGCTCGCAAAATTGATCCGTACGGACTGCGGGCGCCAGATATTGCGCGGAGCGCTTACTCCCGGTCGATTTGACTCACAATATTTGAGGGGGTGCTACAGTTCTGTCCGCCGTCAGCGATCCGATCGATCGTGACCGGAATTTGCCAGATTGGGAGATCGCTGCGATGCGTGGGTTGATTACCGACTTTTGCCAAGCGCGCCTGCAGCGCGGCGGCGACGGTCTGCGTTGCGATAAATTCGGCCGGCGCGCCGCACCTCGCGTTTGACGGACGCCGACATTTCAGCAGAACGCCTCTCAACATTGCGGTCCAGAGGTGCAGCTGCTGTAATCATCAGTCGCGGCGAGCTGCCACGGCTTAAAGCGTCGCGCAACGCTCGGCATCGCCGCTGTGCTTTCGCGCCAAGGAGTGTCAACACGTGAAATATTGGATCGACACTGAGTTCATCGCGAGACCTTATACCATTGATCTAATCAGCATTGGCCTCGTGGCCGAAGACGGTCGCGAGTTCTATGCGGAAAGCAGCGAAGTAGACTGGTCGAAGGCGAGTCTGTGGACGTTGGAAAACGTGCGCCCCCAACTCGACGGCAAGGGGATGAAGCGCGAGGAAATCGGCTATGCCCTGCGCCAATTCACCGATGGGGACGAGCATCCGGTGTTCTGGGGCTATTTTCCCGCGTACGATTGGGTGGCGTTCAATTGGTTGTTCGGACGCATGGACGAACTGCCATTCCACTATCCGCAGCTTTGTCTGGACGTCAAACAGTGGGCGATCGAACTGGGTGATCCGGAATTGCCTCACCAGCTGGGTGCCCGGCACCACGCGCTGTCCGACGCCCGATGGACGAGGGACGCCTGGGCGTTTCTCGCTCGCATTGACCCTGCCGCCGGAGAGCGACGAGCCACTGGTTGCAAGAACCCCGACCTGTCGGTCGCACAGCGCAAGTAACTGTCTCGCCGTCACTTCGTGACGGTGGAGTAGCCGGACTGCCGCGCGTCGGCTTGCGGCGCTCGCGACACAGGGTGCGCCGCGCGTCTCAGATCGTGTAGGCCATGCCCCTGACCGGGCCGAGAAGGCGACATCGCCGGACCCCGCCGTTGGCTGCGAGCGAGGGGAGATCCGCTGCACGGTCGGTTTCCAAAGATCTTCACGGAGGCGGTCGTTAGTTGCGTCAAATCGAATAAAACCGCTTTAGTCGCTGCGAGCGATCCGCGACGCCGCATCCCACCACGGACAGACGTCAGCGGCGCGGCTGTAATTCCCGTCCATCACGTTGACGGGCACGCGGCCGCCGACATTCGCGACTGCAATCCGCATCTCGCGCGATTGTTCGAGCGCTTCCGGCGAGAGCCAATGGCGGTCATGACCCCAGAGGCTGGGACCTTCGGTGCGCTTCTCAGGCTTCCAGGTATCCGGGTCGATGCACCGGCCGCCCCAGCCGTACTCGACCAGAAAGCGCGAGGGGGACCATGAATAGAACGAGGTCATGTGGTCGTTGACGTGTCGGCCGAGCGTGGTGCCGATCATTTCTGGCTTGCGCAGCGCCAAGTCATAGGCCTGCCCTACGTCGTCCAAGAAGCAAAGCTCAACCATCAGGTGATGGATACCGTTCTTGCCAGTCTCGATGAAGGCCACGCTGTGATGGCGCGGATTGATATGGAAGAAGTAAGCCTTGAAAGGCGTCTCGAAGTAGTCGCTAAGCTGGAAACCAAGGACTCCCGTATAGAACGCAATCGCCTCTTCGATGCGCTCGGCTGTGAGCACGACGTGACCCATACCGAGCGGGCCGGTGCGGAATCCAGAGATCGAGCGGCCGGGCCGGAATGCCTCGGACGTGGTCGCCGGCCCGTGAAAGACTTCGAGGCGGTTACCCACTGGGTCGCAAAATACGATCAGATCTCTGACGCAACGCTCGTCGGCAAGCGCGCGCGAGCCACGCATGACCTTGATTCCGTGGTTCTCAAGGCGCCCCGCAAAGGTATCGAGTGCCGTCTGGTCTGCCACTTCCCAGCCGTAGAAGGAGATGCCATCGCCATCCTCGCGGGCTATCACCATGCGCTGCTTGCGATCATCCATACGCAGTGACAGGCTTGTCTGGCTCCTGTCGACGAGTTGCATACCGAGAAAGCGTGTACAGAATGCCTCCCAGTCGTCGAAATGAGGGGTTTTGATCCCGACGTAACCGAGCGACTGTAGTGTCATGGCAGACCCTCGCTCAACAGTCGATCACTCATTCCAGACAATGTTATATCCCAAGACGCGATGCCGCGGGCTAATTCTTTACCAGCGGGCACGCTGGATCAGGGGGGCCGAACGCCTGCTCACCTGAAATCCTGGCAAGAATCTTATAATAGTCCCACGCTCCATTGGATTCCTCCGGCGCCTTGACTTGCACCAGCATGAGATCGTGCACCATCAACCCGTCCTCACGGAGTCTGCCATTTCGAGCAAAGACGTCGTCGATGGGAGCTTCGCGCATCTTCGCGGCGACCTTTAGCGGATCATCGGTGCCCGTCGCCTTGATGGCCTGGAGATACTGCGTCACCGACGAGTAAACGCCAGCCTGCCACATGGTCGGCATCTTGTTGAGCTTGGCGAAAAATCGCTTTGACCATTCACGAGCGCGATCATCCATATCCCAGTAGAAGGATGTCGTTAGCACCAGCCCCTGCGCCGCCCTGAGGCCCAGAGCGTGCACGTCCGTGATCAGCATCAGCAGCCCTGCCATCTGCTGTCCGCCCTGGAAGATGCCGAATTCGCCACCGAGCTTGATCGCATTGATGTTGTCGGGGGGGCCGCTCGCCAGTCCGATAATCTTCGCCTTCGACGACTGCGCCTGCAGGATGAAGGAGGATAAATCCGCTGTTCCGAATGGATGCCGCACGGAGCCCAGAACTTTGCCGCCGTTCGCCTGCACGACTTGCGAGGCATCGCGTTCCAGCGAATGGCCGAAAGCATAGTCGGCGGTTAGAAAAAACCAGCTGTCGCCGCCGCGTTTGACAACTTCCTGCGCAGTGCCGACGGCCAGTGCGCGGGTGTCGAACACCCATTGCATCGTATAGGGGGAGCAGAACTTTCCGTGGAAGTCGGCAGTGCCGGTCGATTGAGTGATCATCATTCGCCGCTTCTCGTGAGCCACGCGCTGAACCGCAAGACCCACAGCCGAAACCGGGACATCGACAATGAGATCGACCTGTTCGGTATCGTACCATTGCCGAGCGATAGCGGCGCCAACATCGGGCTTGATCTGGTGATCGCCCGAGATGATGGAGACCGGTTTGCCGAGAACCTGCCCGCCGAAGTCGTCCACAGCCATCTGGGCGGCGGTCAGGGAACCTTTGCCGGTGGCATCGGAGGCTGGGCCCGACATGTCGGTCAGAACCCCGATCTTCACAACGTCATCGGAAATCTGGGCGACGGCTGTTTGAGCCGAAGCCAAGAACCAAATGACAACACACAAAGGTGCTGCAGCGGCCAGACGTGCCATCACAATTCCCTCCCAATCGCTCCGAATTCCGGAGTCTACCGATATTTCGCGGCTCGGCAGTGATCGCGGAACTCCGGCCGGAAATCAAGCCGTTCGAGAGCAGGCAAAATTACGTTGACCACCGGTGGCATTACTTGAAACACATTGCTGCTCGTGCCGCGGCGCCACCAGTGCGCCGTCAGGTGTCCGGGCGCCCGCGCAAATAGCGCTTGAGAGCGGCCCGTCCAACACGGACGTGAGACATTCCGGCCATGATAGACCGCGACTCGATCAAATAAAAAGGGGCAAGATCTCAGTACCGAAGCCCGCGATGGCACCCAGAGCGGGCCAAACCGCGCGACGCAACACGAGGCCGCCTCCACGCCATCTGCGAGGCCTGGAAGCAAGGCGACACGGCGCGAGCAGGAAAACTTGACCTTTCGCGACGGTTATCCGTCGGCTGCCCGAGGCGCAGAGCGGCCGATGATGAGGCAGACAGACTCTCGATCAACGCCAGCTCCCTCCGCGCACAATTCGCGAATTGTGGTGTTCGCGATCCGCTCTGCGGCACCTTGACTGTCCCGTTCGGGCGAGTCGACTTGCCGGTTCACTCGGCGGCGGCCGCCTCGGGTCCCGAGACAGCCGGGACGACCGAACGAGCGAAGGCTTGGAGATTGCCGACGCTCGCATTCGGGTCCACCAACAGAATTTGGGCAACACCGCCAGCCCGCAGCCGCTCCACGCGGTTCACGACCTCGTGAGGAAGGCCCAGCAATGGGGCGTCGTCCGCTTCGATGCTGTCGAATTGGCGCGGGGCCTTCGCGATGTCGCCGACAGCGGCTACGACCCGCCGACGGGTTTCGATCGCGGCCGGGCGATCCTCCTCGCGATGGAAAAGCTGCAGTGCGCGCGCCACAGCCACCATCATCGGATGATAGGGACGGCCGACGCGACTGCACTCGTCTCGGAACAGCCCGATATTGTACGCCACTTGGTCCACCGAAATGATCTGGTCAAGCAACAGATTGTAGCCTTCGCGTGCCGCCCGACGAATGGTTTCCGGACTCCCCGCGGCCAACCAGAGTGGTGGATGTGGCCGCTGGACGCAGGCAGGTTCGACCACGACATTCTCGTATTTCCACCGCCTGCCGTGGTGGCTGAATCGGCCTTCGCTCGTCCAGGCTTTGCGGATGACTTCCATCGCTTCGTCGAAGCGGTCCGTCGCCTCTTCGGGAGGAATGCAGAAACCGGCAAATTCCGACTTTCGATAGCCTTTGCCCACGCCGAAATCGAAGCGGCCACCAGAGAGCAGGTCCAGCGTTGCAGCCTGCTCGGCAACAAGTACCGGATTGTGCCAGGGCAGCACCACCACGGCTGTGCCGAGCCGAATATGGGAGGTCTTTGCCGCCAAATATGCCAACACGGTCATGGAGGCCGAGACCTGGCCAATACCGGTGAAATGATGCTCGACCATGAAGATGCTGTGAAACCTAAGCCGTTCAGCTTCCATCACGTATTCGATGAAGTCGCGGTAGCCGTGACTGTCGCCGGCCCCTGTTGCAGTGCCGCGCTTGGCCTTGGCGCCTCCGAATAACCCGAACCTCATTGTGGTCCTCCATCCGCGGCAAGCCGCGCGTGACAGTCTGGATTGGTCGATCCCAAGAAGGAAAGCCTGGAATCAGCAAAGCTCCCCCGCCGCCCGGTCCGACATCGTGGACCACCTGTGCTAGATTTCGGGCACTGGGGAAATAGCGATGTTCCCCAATCGGGCCGGCCCGTTGGCCCATGCCGCCTAATTAAAAACTGACCAAGTCGAGGGAGACCCATGACAGCACGGAAAATCAGCCGCCGCGCCGCAATGGCCGGGCTTCTCGGCGTGGCCGAGGCAACCCTGGGACGTTCGGCGACGTACGGCGCCGCCCCCATCACAATTGGCGCAAGCTTTTCGCAGACCGGCCCTCTCGCAGCCAACGGCAAATCCGGCTTGCTCACGATGCAGATCTTTGTGGAGGAACTCAACCAGAAGGGAGGGCTGCTCGGCCGCCCGCTGCAGCTCGTCATCTACGACGATCAGTCGAACCCTGCCAATGTGCCCGCCATCTACACCAAGCTGCTCGATGTCGACAAAGTCGATCTGATCGTTACCACCGGCACCAACCTCACGGCGCCGGCGATGCCGGTCGCGATGGAGCGGCAGCGGCTCGTGATGGCGATGTTCGCGCTTGCGGTAAATGAGAAGTTCCGTTACCCGCGCTTCTTCCAAACCATGCCGTACGGTCCCGACGGCAAGGCGGCGATCTCGGTCGGTTTCTTCGAAATTGCCATGGGCATGGAGCCCAAGCCCCGCACTGTGGCGTTGGTGGGCGCCGACGCCGAGTTCTCCAAGAACGCCGTGACCGGTGCCCGGGAACAGGCTCACCAGCATGGTTTGCAGATTGTCTATGACCGCACCTATCCGCCCGCGTCTGCGGATTTCGGGCCGGTCGTTCGGGGTATCGCAGCTACCAACCCCGATCTTGTCTATGTTGGGTCCTACCCGCTCGACACGTCAGGCTTGATTCGCGCAACCCGCGAGCTCGGATTCCGTCCGAGGCTGTTTGGCGGTGGCATGGTCGGTACGCAATCGACTTCGCTCAAGGCTGATCTTGGGGAGAAGCTCAACGACATGGTTAGCTACGAGCTTTATTGCCCAGCCGCGGCGCGGCACTGGCCCCGCGTCGAACCGCTGCTGCGTAAATACCAGCCGCTTGCGGAGCAGGCCGGGGTGGACGCCCTCGGCTATTACTCACCCCCTTTCACCTATTGCACGCTGGAGGTGCTGACGCAGGCCGTGCAGGCGACGAGAGGCACCGACCCCGAACAACTCGCCAACCATATTCACGCCAACGCATTTCCGACAATCGTGGGCGACATCAAATTCGGTGCCGATGGTGAATGGGCCGAGCCTCGCTTGCTGACCGTGCAGTTCCGAGGCCTCAAGGGCGGTGGCACGGACCAATTCCGAAATCCGGACTCTGAGGTCATCCTGCACCCGGCCGCGTACCGAACCGGGGATCTGCGCTACCCCTTGGGTACTGCGACCCAATAGGTCAGATGATGCCGGAATGCGTTGCCATCGTCACCGGCGGCCTGAGAGGTCTTGGGCGCGCTATGACGCTCGGCTTGTTGCGCACGGGTTGGCGAGTGCTGGCGGTTGGCCACATCGCCGAGGACGTGGTCGACTTGCAGCATGCGGTTGCCGGCGCGCCATTTGCGGCTGCGCTCCAATGCTTGTTCGCCGATCTGCGCGATCCCCGCCAATGTGAGCTTATTGTGCGGACCGCGCAGCAGCAGTTAAATGGTCTGCACGTGCTGATTAACAATGCCGGACTGACTTTCACCTATGTCGATCCCGACCGATTCGAGAAGGGGCCGCGCAAATTCTGGACGTTGCCCGACGATGTCGTGCAGACGGTGATGGACGTTAATTATGTGGCCGCGGACCAGATGACGCGGCGCGTGGCCCCGCTGCTTATCGCTCAGGGCTGGGGGCGGATCATCAATGTCACCACGAAGCTCTCGACCATGAACGCTCCCGGAAGCGTACCCTATGGGCCGTCAAAGGCGGCGCTCGAGATTGCGACCGAAATCTGGTCGAAAGAGCTGGCTGGCAGCGGAGTCACTGCCAACATCATTAATCCGGGCGCAGGGGCCGACACACCCGGCATGGGCAACACCATGCGGGAGCGAAGTGCTCGGGGTGAGGTGCCACCCCTCGTTAAACCGGAAGAAATGGTGCCGCCCTTGCTGTTTATGGTCTCGCGCGAGGCGGACGCCATAAACGGATATCGTTTTGATGCGAACGCCTGGGATCTGAGCCTCCCGCCCGCGGAGGCGGCGCGGCGAAGCGGACGGCGTGCAGGTTTCGATATGCGCCCGCAGTCCGACTGCTTTGCGCCATAGATACCCTATATCGGTAGCAAACAAACCGGAGCCTCCCGCCAAACCCAGGATCGGAGAGAATCGCGATGGAATCGACTCATCGCCCACTCGACCCCGGTGCCATCAAGTTGCACCGTCGCGGCAAGGGGCAACCGCTCACGCTGCTGCATTGCCTGGGAATGTCGTGGCGCTTCTGGGATGTGCTGGAACCGCTGACAGATGCCTTCGAGTTGATCGCCTACAGTTTCCCAGGCCACCACGATACGCCGTTACCCGACCACCCTTACGGCGTACCTGAACTTTCACGGCAGCTCTATGAGATCTTCCGCCGAGAAGGAATGACGAAAACCCATCTCATGGGCATCTCGCTGGGCGGCACCGTTGCGCAACATTTCGCCGGTACGCATCCAGACATGGTGATGAAGCTGGTCCTGGCTGACTGCACGCCGCGCTATGATGAGGAGGCCCGAGCCAACTGGCCAAAACGTGCCGAGGTTGCTCGCCGTCACGGCGTCGCCTCGCTCATTCCGGCGCTGCTGCCGATCTGGTTTAGCCCACAATCCCTCGCCGAGGACGGCCAGAACGTCCGCTTTGTCAGGGAAACGCTTGCCGCCTGCGGTGGAGAGGGTTACGCGCTCGCCTGCGAAGCGCTGGCGAGCGCGGACGTTCGAAATCAAGCCAATCAGATCAAAGCGGCCACACTCATCATCTACGGATCCGAAGAACGTCAGGCTTTTCGGGAGGCCGCAGGGTGGATGCATGAAAACATCAGGGACAGTCGCCTCGAGGTGATTCCGCTGGCCGGGCATGCCTCGGTGCGCGAGCGGCCAGAGCACGTTATTCGGCTGCTGCGCAGATTCCTGATCCCTTGATCGCTTGGATCTTCTCGGGCGATGAATGGCTTCATCCGCCGCCGCGTTGGCTAATTAGTCGGCTACATAGACACGCCTGGAGGTGACCGTGAGCATCGATTTTCTGGTAACCTCGCTCGTGGTTATCGTCTCACCAGGCACCGGCGTCCTCTATACACTGGCGACTGGCATTTCGGGCGGCTCCCGTGCCGGCATTGTTGCCGCATTTGGATGCACCCTCGGTATCGTCCCCCATATGGCGGCGGCGATCCTGGGATTGGCAGCGATCTTACACACCAGCGCGGTCGCGTTCCAGGCTTTCAAATATCTGGGGGTGTCCTATCTTCTCTACATGGCTTGGAACGCATTGCGGGAGCATGGTGCGCTCCGCGTGGAGAGCAAGGCGAGTGCGCGATCGGCAATTCAGGTGACCGTCACCGCAATACTGATCAATATTCTAAATCCCAAATTGTCAATATTCTTCCTTGCATTCCTTCCCCAGTTTCTGGATGTCAATGAATCACATCCGCTTGCGCGCATGCTGATGCTAAGCGGTGTTTTCATGCTCCTGACGTTTGTGGTCTTCGTTGGGTATGGGCTGTGTGCCGCATCGATTCGCAATCACGTCATCGCATCTCCGCGGGTCTTAATTTGGATGCGACGCACTTTTGCTGCAGCGTTTATCGCGCTTGGCGCCAAGCTTGCGCTAGCTGATCGTTAAGGACCGCCCGCAGTTGCCCCCGCCACGCGCGCATTTCCCGCCGTCGGTCGGGGGAAACCATCTCCCCCGACGCGCAGTGCTGCCACCCTGGTGGGTACGTCCAACCGGAACGAAGACGACTGCCTCTACCCGTTCGGCTGAGTGGAGCGGCGCCTCGCCATGAAGGCATCGAACTCTTCGCGGTCTCTTGCACGCTTGAGCTCCTCGACGAACTCGGCAAAAGCACGCGCCTCTTCATCGAGGCGGCGGCGCTCCTGCTCCAGCCGCTCGACTTCGCGCCTGCGATATTCTTCAAAGGCGAAGTTGCCGGTTGACGAGAAATTATTGCGGGCGCGGAAGTTGTCGGCGAGTCGGCTGAAATTCTTCTCGAAGAATTCCTTTGCCTCATTCGGGACCGGATAGCCCACGAGCTTCCAAACCAGATATGCCAGTGCGAGAGGCCAGATAAAGATGAAGCCGAGTATGATCGCCGCCGTTTCAAGCGCCCTGCCGGGCGGGCCGCAACGTCGGTTCTGTGAGCCATGGTTCCACGCCGCCGAGCAATACGACATGCGCATCTCCCGTATGTGAATGTCAACAACATGAACATACGGGGTCGAGGGCGCGCTTGCAAGAGGCCTCATTGGGACCATCGGACGCAGATTCGACACCCCTCACCCGGTGGACCGCCCTCGATGAACCAAGGCAAGCACGCCCGCCCGCAGGAGGTCGTGTTTGTCCGGGACGCCTGGTCCCTTGGGAAGCTGACGCGCAGCCGCTAGCGTCGCGATGCCATGCGAGAGGGCCCACACCTCAAGTGCGATGAAACGTGGGTCGGCCCCGTCGAACCCTTCTGGGAACGTCATCATCAGGGCGTTGACGAGAATGTTGAAGGTACTGCCAGACCCGGCGCCCTCGCCTGACGACGCCCCCCATGGTCCCTGAGTTTCGTTAGCCGGGGGCGAGACAAACATAGCCGCGTAGAACCCCGGCTCTTCCTCGGCAAAGGCAAGGTAGGCTTCGCCCATTCGGGTAAACCGCTCGATTGGCGTGCCGGGTCCGCGCAGTGCCCGAGCCAGTCGCTCGGCAAGGTGGTCGAAGCCGCGACCAGCCACCTCCGCGACGAGATCGTCACGCCCACGGAAGTGACGGTAAACTGCGGTCGGCGAGACGCCGGCAAGCTTGGCGGCATCGGCGAGCGTGAATCCCCCTAGCCCACGTTCGGCAATAAAGCGGCGGGCCGCTTGCGTAAGCGCCTCTTTCAGGTTGCCGTGGTGGTAGCCGCGCTTGTCGAAGCGATCATCCCAGAGTCGCATCCGCCGATCCGCATGGTCGTGATAGCCACCCCGGTCAGCAATCCGATACGCCAAACAGCAGTCAGGGAACCGGCTGCCAACTGATCTGCCACTCGTAACAGAGCAATCACGTGTTGTAAACGAGCCTGAGCCTTTGCCAAATTGGCTGGCTCCAGAGCGCCCAGAGAACCACCGCCTAAATCAATGTTGGCGGCATGGTCTCGCGGTAACGACACGCACCGGCCAAGATACCGGCACACCGCAAACCGCCGGCACTCGCGCCCTGTTATCAGCAAGGCTGACCGTTCTGGAGGCGGCGTCGCCGACGATCAGCCGGTCGATGCCGCAAGCCCGATGATCAGATAGTGCTCGTTCACCTGCCGCGTCAGGCAGCACGCACCGTCGCCAGGAATTTTTCGACCTCAATCTTGAGACGGTTGCCATCGTTCGCCAGTGAGCGGGCCGAAGACAGTACCTGGGTCGAAGCCGACCCGGTCTCACCCGCGCCCTTATTGACATCGCCAATATTGGCGGCAACCTTCGACGTGCCGCGCGCGGCTTCCTGAACGTTGCGTGCGATCTCCTGGGTTGAAGCACCCTGTTCCTCGACCGCCGCCGCAATGGTCGCGGCAATATTGGATATACATTCGATCGTGGCGCCGATCTCTTTGATGGCGTTGACCGATTCCTCGGTGGCGGTTTGCATGGAGGCGATCTGTGAGCCGATTTCATCGGTCGCCTTGGCGGTCTGGGCGGCGAGCGTCTTGACCTCCTGAGCGACCACAGCAAAGCCGCGACCACTCTCTCCGGCCCGTGCCGCTTCGATCGTGGCGTTGAGCGCCAGCAGATTGGTCTGTTCGGCGATTGCGGTGATGAGTTTTACGACGTCGCCAATACGTTGGGCGGCCTGAGACAACTCCTTGATCCGTTCGTCGGTCTTGGTGGCCTGGGCCACCGCCTCGCCGGCGATTTTGGTCGATTCGTGAACTTGCCGTGCGATTTCATTTACCGATGCGGAGAGCTCTTCAGTAGCTGAAGCAACCGACTGAACGTTGGAAGAGGCCTCCTCCGAGGCACCTGCAACGATTTCAGAAAGCTGCTGGGTACTCTCGGCAGTCTGGGTCAAAGTACCGGCTGCGGCCTCCAATTCGGTCGCAGCAGATGTGACGTTGTCAACGACGTTGCCCACTGCCAGCTGAAAGCTGTCGGCCAAGCGGTGCATGTCGGCTTTGCGCGACGCAGCGGCGCGCCCTTCGACCTCCTTCTGTTCGGTTTCCAGGCGTATCCGTTCGATGGCGTTTTCCTTGAAGACCTCGACCGCCCTCGCCATCGATCCGATCTCGTCGGTTCCGTCTCGCGAAGGCACGTCAACGCTGGTGTCGCCGGTTGCAAGCTTTTGCATCACGCTGGTCATACCCGCCACCGGCCGAATGACGCTGCGGCCGATCAGATATGCTATCAAGGCACCGCCCAACAACGCGAGTGCGGCCATGATTTGCTGGGTCGTCGACGTGCTTACGATCGTTTCGTCGGCCGATGTTCGCGAACGAGCGAAATCCTGCCTGAGTGACTCCTCGGCAGCACCAATCGATTTCTGCATCTCAACAATCTCTGGTACCATTTCGTTGGCGAACAGATCATTACTCTTGATTAAGTTCGCTGCGTATCCATCAAAATTCGAAACATAGGAATGGAGCGAGTCCCTCACAGGACCGATCAGTGCCTTGGTGTCTTCAGGCATCTGGTTCTTCTCGAATGCCGTGATAGCGTTGTGGACCCCTTCGGAAGCGGCTTTGAAGGTCGCCGTCCCATCTGAGTCGTGGGTGGCTTGAAAGCGCCAGTTGGCGACCCGCAGCTTGAGCAGAGCCACTTCGATTGCATCGGCGGACGAACTAAGAGAACCGTCACCATCCGCGCGCGAAGCCTTGACCAGTTTGTCACTGCTCTCCGTGAGCTGGTCGCCACCTGTGAATAGTTTGACTTGATTGTCCTTGGTCGCCTTCGTGACCGCGATCAATGCATCGCGCTTTTTCTGATAGGTCGCAACCGAATCGACGAGGCCGTTATAGGTGTTGCGCTTCTGCTCGGAAAGCGTTGCCTGCGCCGCAGCACGGAGTTCGTCGACGGCACGCGCTGCAGCCTGGCTTCCGTCCTTGAGTAATTCATCCTCGCCGTTCTGCTTGTACTGCAGGGCGCTTCGCCGCATAATTTCAAAGAGCCGGCTAATTTCGAGGGCGCGGGTGGTATTATCCGAGAGCGCAGTCATCTTGCCGACCTCGGATTTGATGGATGCCAGTTCCACGGTCGCGAATAACGCCAACGCCCCGCCGACAACTACCACGAACGCAAAACCACCATAGATTCGGGCTCTGAGCCCGAGACGAAACAGCCCCATAACACTTTTTCCTGTTAGCTCGTTCCGAGCGAGATCGATGAGAAGGCGGGCCCGACCATCCCCACCAAGTGATCCGGCAATCGCAGCAATCTTCCTCTCGCCAAGTTACTGGCAATGGAGTTAAATCGATTTGAGTTAAAACCATTCTAAGACGACATAGGTGCAAATACCGATCGGGTGGCCGAACCCCTAGAACAAGCATCGAAAATGCTTTGTGGCTGTCGCCAATTGGGAGCGAGAGCCAACCGGCCACGCTCAAGCAGTGTCGCCCATTGAGGCAGTTGTTGACCTGCTGCTGTCTGCGCCCGAGACCGGCAAGGAATCAGCCATCCGCACCGCCGGACGGACGATCTGCCGAGCTGGATGGCCGGATGCCAGCCACCCCGATCAAAGCCACCTCCGGCGTCGGAACAGACGATCCACTCTCACCATAATACCAAAAGGCAGGCGCTGCACACGGACGTTGGCCAAGTTTTTCTATTGAGCCCGGTGGCGCCGCGCCGTCCGATTGCCGACAGACGGCAGGAGGTGGTTCGGCAGATGGCGCTAACCACGCGGCACACGACGCGTCGAGCGGATGTTCTAATCCTGCCGGTCGCGATCTAGCCGGATGATCATACCCTATTGCGGTCGCGATGGGCCGGTCACCTCGGCGCGGCGACCATGGATGTTCCCCCGCTTGGGAGAGGCGCCAGTCGATGGACCTCCTTGCAATGACCGCAGACCTGCTGTTCGGGCCGCTCTATTGCGCGTGCCGGGCGCTCAAGCCAAAGAACCTTGGTCGGCGCGCAAGGCGCCGGCCCCGCTGAATCAGTCGACAAAAGAATAAATCGCCACCAAATTGGCGGTGCGGGCATTAGGTCGGATGGAGGTAGTCCTTTGCGTGACGATCCGTACGAAGCCTTGGGGGTGAAGAAGGACGCCTCCCAGGCAGACATTCAGAAGGCTTACCGGCGTCTTGCCAAAAAGCTGCATCCGGACCTCAACCCCGGAAACAAGAAGGCAGAAGAAGAATTTAAAGATGTGGCGTCCGCCTATAGCCTATTAAGCGACCCTGACAAGCGCGCACGGTTTGACCGGGGCGAAATCGATGCTTCCGGTGCCGAGCGGCCCCAGCAACGATTTTACCGCGACTTTGCCGAAGAGAGCGCATCCAACCCCTATGCCAGCGGGGCGGGCTTTGCGGATTTTGCCGACGCGGACGATGTTTTGTCCGGCATTTTCGGTCGGGAGGGACGTGTCAATCTGCGCATGCGCGGGGAGGATGTTCATTACCGGCTTCAACTCGACTTTCTCGACGCCATCAACGGCGCAAAGCGCCAGATAACGCTTGGCGACGGGGCGACGCTCGAAGTTTCCATTCCACCGGGCACGCAGGACGGTCAAGTCTTGCGGCTACGCGGCAAAGGTCGGCCTGGCCTCGGCGGTGGTCGGCCGGGTGACGCGCTGATCGAAATCGCCGTGCTTCCCCACCCGGTGTTCACGCGCAAGGGGGACGACATCCAAATCGAAGTGCCGGTTTCGCTGAGCGAAGCCGTGCTCGGAGCCAAGATCACGGTGCCAACCCCAACCGGCGACGTCACCATGACCGTGCCAAAACGGTCAAACACCGGAACTGTGCTACGCCTGAAAGGACGAGGGGTCCGGCGCTCGACCGGCGGCCACGGTGACGAATATGTGACGCTCAAAGTGATGCTTCCCGACAAGCCAGACCCCGAGCTTGAGAAATTCGTGGCCCAATGGCAGCCCGCCCACGCCTACAATCCGCGCGAAGCCATGGAGGCATGACGGTGCAGAAAAGTGAGTTCATCAGGCACACCCGGATCGACGCCGAGGTTCTCGAAACATGGATCGAGGCTGGTTGGCTGGCCCCGCGTCAAGGCGCCGATGTCGGGCACTTCTCCGAGATCGACGTCGCCCGTGCAGCGCTCATCCGTGATCTGGTAGAAGAAATGGGCGTCAACCAGGAAGGCATCGCCGTCATCCTCGACCTCATCGATCAACTTCACGGCGTGCGGCACGCATTGCGCAAAATCTTGTCGGCGGTTGCCGCCCAGCCGGAACCGTCGCGACGCCAGATCTTGGCCCACGCTCGAGGACCGACGAGCCGGACTCGCCGTCCGCGCTAAGCCCATCGCGCCATGAGAACCCGACTTTCATCATGGCGCCTGCGATCGGTGGCCGATGCCCCGATTTCAGATGCGTCATTGAGCGGGAGGCCGGAATGGCGGCTGCGTCTCCATCAAGCTCAGCGCCTCCGCGATCGCCCTATCGAGTTGCGGGTCCTTTCCTTGCCGATAGTCGTGTGGCGCAATGTCGACATCGATATCAGGGTCAGTGCCATAGTTCTCGACACTCCAACCAACGTCGACAAACCAATGCGAGAATTCGGGCTGCGTGGTTACACCTCCGTCGATCAGCCTATGGCGCGGCCAAATCCCGACAACGCCCCCCCAAGTCCGGCGGCCGATCAGCGGCCCTGCCTTCTTGAGCTTGAAGGCGTGGGAAAAGATATCGCCATCTGATCCGGCATATTCGTTCGTCAAGGCGACGATTGGCCCTGCAGGCGACGCGCTGGGGAAGGGGAGCGTGCCGAACCAGCGCGTATAATCCGCGCCCAACCGCTTTCGGCATAGCTTCTCAAGCAGTAATTGCGACACATGTCCTCCGACGTTATAACGTACATCGACGATCAGAGCGTCGGCGTCGTAATCGCGCAGGAAGTGCCGATGAAATTCGGCGAAGCCGCGCGCCATCATATCGGGAATGTGAATGTAACCTACACGCCCCGATGTGCGGCTTTTGACGTGATCGCGGTTGGTCTCAACCCAGTCACGATAGCGGGCGTCTCGCTCGGTTCTGAGCGCGCGCACGCGCGCTTGCCGCGTGGAGCCGTCCGCCATCCTCACCGTGAGATGAACCTCGGTGCCGGCTTGGTGCAGGAGTGTCTGATGCGGCGTCATTTCAGCGCTTAGACGCTGCCCATTGACCGCTGTTATTATGTCTCCGGTGCCAAACATGGCGCCGGGGGCGCGCAGTGGGCAGGCCTCTTCAGTCTTCCAAGGATCACCCCGCAGCAGACGTTCGATCCGATAGCCTGCTGCGGCCTCATCGTAGGAAAAATCGGCGCCTAGAAAACCTACTGGGTAGCGAGGCTCCTCGCGATAATCTCCTCCGTAGTCGTAGGCGTGCGAGGTGCCGAGTTCACCCTGCATTTCCCAAACCAGATCGGCGAACTCAGAACGGCAATTGACACGCTCGACCAGAGGAGCATAGCGCTCCAGGACACCGACCCAATCGACCTTGGACATGTCGGCTCGCCAGAAATGATCACGCTGCAGACGCCACGCCTCACGGAGCATCTGTTTCCATTCGGTAGCGGGTTCAATCAGGACTTTCAGCCGCTCGAGGTCCAGCCGACCGCTTTTTCGTCCAACCGACTCCCTGTCGCCGCCGTCGTCGAATTTCTCACCCGCCTTGGCGACCCGCAATTTGCTGTCTGCACAGAGCAGCATCTGCTTATGGTCCGCCGATATCGTGAATCCAGAGATGCCGGTTCCCAGGGTCTCGGTATTCAGCGACTTGAAGTCGTAAGCCTCAACGGTGCCCTTCGGCTCGGACGCTTCCAGCGTTGGATCGTCCATCACCGCCCCTTGGACCGGGAAGAAAAGCCACATCACTTTGTTTTTGAGCGCGGCGAGCTGAACGTAGCGCGCTTCAGGCACGGGAAACGCCAATATGCGCTCGGCAATCCCACCAAAGTCAATGTCGATCTGTACCTCCTTCTCCTTGTCCTTGTCGTGATCTGGTGACTCCTTTTCGTCTTTGGCGACCTCGAGGAACGGCGATGGTGCTTCCTTTGTGAGCGTCACGAGACAGGGGAGCGCCGTCCTGGTAAATGATAGTTCGAACTGAATACTGTCATAAACCGGGTTGAGAACGCGGTCCGACAGAAAGTACAGGTAGCGACCTTCGGGGTCGAAGCTTGGTCCGAAATCCTCGAATAATGGCTCGGTCACGGGATGGATTTCATATGTTTTGACGTTGGCGACGCAAATGCGCTGCTGACTCCGGCTCTCGCTCAGTGGAAAAGCCAACCAACGGCCGTCCGGTGACCACGCAAACGCACCCATCACCCGGTGACGATCGTTCGCGAGTTTCCGGCTGTAACCAGTCGTCAAATCCAGAAGCCATAATTCATTGCGGTGATTAGCAAAAGCGATCTGGTCGTCCTTGGGCGATACTTCGAGCCGAGTTAAGCGTCCGAAATTCTCCCGCGCGGAGTCTTCGGTACTCGAAGGTTGAGCCACCGGCTTTACCGTGTAATCCTGACTGTCCCATATCTCGAGGCCTTCTTCGCCATTGTCCTTGTCGACAACAGCAATCACACGTCGACCATCTGGAAGGAACCTCGCAAGGCGGTACCGGCATCCGTGTTCAAAATGTGCCACTACCGGTCCATCAAAATGACGCATCTGATGGATCTGACCGCGCACGTCGAATACGCAGCGCTCGCCCTGAGGATCGAGCGCGGCCGATTCCAAATATTTTGCTGCGGAAACGAAGCGACGCTGACGCTGGGTTCGCTGCGAATTGTATTCGATTGCGAGTTTGCGGGACTGACGTTCTTCGACGTCGAAGACATATAATTCGCCGCCCGAATGGTACACGATGGTTCGGCCATCGGTCGCTGGATTACGTGCGTAGAAATCCTTGTGTCCGGTTTCCTGGCGAAGATCCTCGCCCTCAGCACTGCAGGAGAACAGGTTGCCGACGCCTTCGTGGTCGGAAACGAAATACACACGCGTGCCCACCCAAAGAGGCCGCGCCAGGTTGCCGTTTAGATGAATAAGGGGCTTGAATTCACCGTCCGTGCTCGGGGCGATCCACAGCTTGCCAGCAGTGCCGCCGCGGTATCGCTTCCAGTGCGCGGGATCAGCCCGGTAGTCGTTTCGCTCCAGAACGGCCTGTCCACCCTCCGAAATCGCCAAATTTGACGCTGGCCCGAGTCGCAAGGATTGCGGCAGTCCCCCTGTGATACTGGCTCGGCAAATGGTCGGCGCATAGTGCGGCTCGTAATGCGAGGAGCGGAATAGAACCGTGGCTGGGTCCAGCCAGCCGCACGGAATCGATGAAGATCCCAGATAGGTTAGGCGCCGGAGGTCGCCACCCGCGGAAGGCATGACGTAGACCTCATCATGGCCCTCCTCGGCAGAAGTGAACGCCAGCCAGTTGCCGTCGGGAGAATATTTCGGATGTCGAAACGAACCCCGGCCCGCGGTCAGGCGGCGTGCTATTCCGCCGGCCCGACCGACTTCCCAGAGGTCGTCTTCGCTGGTGAATACCACCGTATCGCGAAATATGGTCGGGAAGCGAAAATAGGCCCGGCTCATTGGATCTCCAGTCGGCAACGTGTGGTGTGAGATGCAGCCGCGCCAGCCGAGGGGCCTCCGGCGGCGGCCATCCCGCGGCGCGCTTCAGCCATCTCCGATAACCTCGCCTCGGGCATCACGGCAAGATCATAGGCGAGCGTTCCTGGGCCATCGGCAGGCTGATCGAACGCGTCAAGCCGATCGCCCCCGGGCGAGCGCCAGGCAACGCTTTAACATCCTTGATGGTGATGCGGCGCGGTCGTTCTTTCGGTATCACGGTGGAATCACCTTTTGCGCTATGGGTTCAGGTCCCGCAATCGGACGGCGAGCGCCTCGGATACTCATCCGACTTCGGCGAGGCGAACCTACGGATCGTCCGTCCTCGCACCGCGGAGATCGCTGAAATCAGGCGTCTTGGCTATTCGGAATGCCTCAAACCCAGCTCTGCTTTGGGGATGTCGGCCAGGGGCAGCGATCCGCTAAAGTGTCGGTTCTCACCGATTGGTGGGAACCGCCTGCCGGCCGTCCGCGTTAGTGCAATTTGTCAGTCGCAGTTTCCCCCTGAGTTTCATGCGCGTTCTTCTGTTCAGCAAGTTTCTGTACGCGTTTGGTGAGCGCTCCGTGACTGGCATTTCGCGCGGCAAATCATGATAGAGACCAACCCATTTGGCGAATTAGAGCGCAATCCCGGCCCTGACTTTCTCGCGGGCGGTGGCGAAATGGGCGCGCTGATACGTCGGTACGACTGGCATACGACACCTCTTGGACCGCCGTCGGGTTGGCCTCAAGCCCTTAAGATAGCCATTAGAATCATGCTGACGTCCCGCCAGCCGATTTGGATCGGTTGGGGCAAACAATTGACCTATCTCTACAATGATCCATACAAGTCTATTATCGGTGGTAAGCATCCTTGGGCACTCGGCCGGCCGACCGACGAGGTTTGGCGAGAAATTTGGTCGGAGATCGGGCCGATGCTTGCGACAGCCATGAAGGGTGATGAAGGGACCTACGTCGAGGCCCAACTTCTAATCATGGAGCGCCACGGTTACGCTGAAGAGACATATTACACATTCTCCTATAGCCCGATTCCTAGCGACGACGGCAGCGTCGGCGGAATTATTTGCGCGAACAGTGATGACACGCAGCGGGTGATTGGTGAGCGTCAGCTCGCTCTCTTGCGTGAGCTTGCCGCAGGCACCGCCAATGCGCGCACGTGGCGCGAAGCCTGCGCACGCAGCGCCCAGGCGCTGTCGACGAATATGTGGGACCTTCCATTTGCGATCATCTACATCGCCGAACCGGAAAGCCGCACTCTGGCGCTCGTCGGAGCTTCTGGGATCGAGCCTGGTTACCCGGCCGCTCCAGAGACGATCGCTGCCACGGGTTCATTATGGCCTGTGGAAGAGGTGCTTCGAAAACCTGATCTACGTGTCATTCCCGATTTGCAGACCGCCGTTTCTTGCGCCCTGCCGAGTGGTCCTTGGCATCAGCAGCCGTCCCGAGCTGCCGTTATCCCGATTCCGCCGAGCGGCGAAACGGGCAGATCAGGCGCGCTCGTGGTCGGCCTGAACCCGTTCCGCCTGTTCGAGGAGAACTACCAAAGTTTTCTCTACCTCGTCGCTGGTCAAATCGCGGCCGCGATCGCCAACGCACAGGCATATGAGGAGGAGCGACGCCGGTCAGAAGTCCTGGCTGAGCTCGACCGCGCTAAGACAGTTTTCTTTTCCAACATCAGCCACGAATTTCGCACTCCCCTGACGCTGATGCTTGGCCCCTTGGAGGAGTTGCTGAGGAATAAGGAAAGCCTCGCTACCGCTCAGCATGAGCGCGTGGCCACGGTTCATCGCAACGGACTCCGGCTTCTCAAGCTCGTCAACACTCTCCTTGATTTCTCGCGGATCGAAGCCGGCCGAATGCAGGCAAGCTACCAACCGGTGGACCTCGCAAGCTATACGTCCGAGCTTGCTTCGAGCTTTCGCTCAGTGATCGAGCATGCAGGGCTGCGGCTTGTTGTGAACTGCCCGCCACTCCCGGCGTTGGTCTATGTCGATCGGGACATGTGGGAGAAGGTGGTGCTCAACCTTCTATCAAACGCCTTCAAATTCACCTTCGAAGGGCAAATTGCGATTGAGGCAGCGTCGTCCGACGATGGGACTTGGGCCGAGATAACGGTTCGAGACAGTGGCACCGGCATTCCGCAGCTGGAAATACCTCATCTGTTCCAGCGCTTCCGCCGGATTGAAGGTGCGAAAGGTCGCTCGTTCGAGGGAAGCGGTATCGGGCTGGCCCTGGTTCAGGAGCTGGTGAGGCTCCACGGTGGCGAAATCCGCGTCGAGAGTGAGGTGGGCAAGGCAAGCGCATTCACTGTCAGAATTCCTTTTGGATCTGCCCACCTGCCGTCAGACCGAATTGGCGGGGCGCAGACGCAAATTTCGACGAGCGTCAGGGCCCAAGCCTATGTAAACGAGGCTTCAGCCTGGTTGCGCGACACGTCCGGATCGGTGGATGAAATTCCGCCGTCACCTGCCATAGAGGACATTGCGCCGGCGACACCCATCGAGGGAGCTCAGAACCAGCTCGTGTTCTTAGCGGACGACAACGCTGATATGCGCGAGTACGTGCAGCGCCTGCTTCGTTCCGCTGCATTTTGTGTCGAGGTGTTCCCGGATGGCGAAGCGGCGCTGCAAGCGGCCCGCCGTGTGAGACCCGACCTTGTGATCTCGGACGTGATGATGCCCAAACTCGACGGCTTTGGGCTGCTTTCTGCGCTGCGGGCTGACCCAACTCTGTGCGAGGTTCCAGTGCTGCTGCTTTCAGCACGAGCTGGCGAGGAGGCCAAGGTTGAAGGCATCACCTCTGGAGCGGACGATTATTTGACCAAACCGTTTTCGGCGCGCGAGCTGCTTGCTCGAGTCGAGGCAAACCTGAAACTGGCCCGCATTCGCCGGGAGAGCGCCAGGGCGGTCAGGGACGAAGCGGCGCTGCTTGAACAGCTCAACAAGGTGGGCAATACGATCGCGGCGGAGATGGAGCTTGAGCGTGCAATCCAGGTCGTCACGGACACTGCCACCAAATTATCCGGCGCAGCGTTCGGCGCGTTCTTTTACAATGCGGTGGACGACGGTGGCGAGGGCTATCTGCTGAGCGCGCTGTCGGGTGCCTCTCGCGAAATGTTTGCAGATTTCCCGCGACCTCGAAGTACCGAGGTATTAATGCAGACATTTCGCGACAACAGGATCGTACGCTCGACCGACATTACTCGCGACCCCCTATATGGAAAAAATGCTCCCTACCACGGTTATCCGCTCGGACACCTGCCCGTCCGAAGTTATCTGGCGGCACCAGTTGTGTCGCATTCGGGGGCAGTTCTTGGCGGGCTGATCCTCGGTCATCCCGAGGTCGCGGTATTCGACGAGCGCGCCGAGCGGCTCGTAGTCGGGATAGCGATTCAGGCGGCAATCGCTATTGACAAGGCTCGACTCTTTCGTTCAGCCCAAAACGAAATTGAGCAACGTAAGCGCACTGAGGCGGCGCTGCGCGAGACTGAGCAAATGCTCGAGTCGAAGGTGGCAGCACGGACGGCGGAACTCGTGGCCGCCAACGATCGCCTACGAAATGAAGCGATTGAGCGCGAGCGCATTGAAGAACAGCTTCGTCAGGCTCAGAAGATGGAGGCCATCGGTCAACTAACGGGCGGAATTGCTCACGACTTCAACAATATCTTGACGATTGTGATCGGAAATATCGAATCTGTGCAGCGATATCTCACGGCGGAGGCGCCAACGAAGCTGAGACGTTGGGTTGAGAACGCCATGCACGGCGCTAAGCGTGCAGCCACTCTGACTCAGCATCTGCTGGCATTCTCGCGTCGACAACCGCTCAATCCGAAACCCACCGAATTGGACGAGCTTATCTCCAAAATCTCGCAAATTCTCGGCCGTACTCTGGGCGAACGGATCGAGATCCAGACCATCCTCCGTCCAGGCTTGTGGCGTGTGGAGGTAGATCCCAACCAGCTCGAGTCGGCGATTTTGAATCTCGCTCTAAACGCTCGTGATGCGATGCCGGAGGGAGGTGTCCTAACACTTGAAACGAACAACGCTCAGGTCGACGACGCGTACCTCGCGAAGTCTGCTGGCGTGGCTTGCGGACAGTATGTGGTGCTGACGGTGAGCGACACCGGGTCCGGAATGCGCAAAGAGGTACTCGAGCATGCATTCGAACCGTTCTTCACCACCAAGCCGACAGGCTACGGTACCGGATTAGGCCTGTCGCAGGTGTATGGGTTTGTCAATCAGTCAAGCGGGAACGTCAAAATCTACAGCGAACCCGGGCAAGGCACTACAGTCAAAATCTACCTTCCTCGGCTCATTGGAGAGAGCATCGGCGAAAACGTCAAAGAGATGACAGTGCTGCGCGCACACCAGAAGGAAACAGTACTTGTGGTCGAGGATGATGCCGGCGTCCGCCAATATAGCACCGAGATCCTGCGCGAACTCGGCTATGCTGTCCTGGAGGCCGAGGATGGGCCAGCGGCGCTACGGCAGATTGAACAAAGCAGGTCAGTCGATCTGCTATTCACGGACATTGGGCTTCCTGGAATGAACGGTCGCGAACTCGCCGAAGAGGCGCTGCGACGTTATCCTAAGCTTAAGGTCCTCTACACAACCGCCTACGCAAGAGATGCCGTGGTTCATCATGGCCGGATTGATCCTGGAGTGCACCTCATTGCCAAGCCGTTCACTTATTCGGATCTGGCCGCCAGAGTGCGCAGCATTATCGATACGACAGGTTGAGCGATCATCCTCTCATCGGTCATACAATCGGACGATCCAAGTGAGAAACGTTAGCCGCCTGTTGAGTTCATTTAGCCCACCGAGTTCGAGAATCGCAAAATGAAGCCGCGACACCTGACAGAGCCCCCAATCGCCGCCACAAGTTTGTGTAGTGGGTATTGATCGGTGCCCGACTCAAATCGAACCACTATCAGACGAGTCCAAGCGCAAGACGTTGCTTTATGGCTTTCGCTGACGGAGGACCAAAGCGATATTTTGGCAAAGTCGGAGCGGCTGGCGCAGCAACTGGCAGGAGGCACCTTCAATCCACTTCTGCTCCTCATGGCTTTCAATGGCGACAAGGCCGCCGCGGGCCTGGCTGCAAGACGCCAAAACGATTCGGCCGTGCGCATCTATCCGCCCAAGCTGGCGCCGCATTTGTCACCCGCATCCATCGCATCACTCGGCATCGCGTTGGTGCAGAATATGGAGAGGGAGGTGCTCAGTGCTCTTCCGGACGTTGAACGCCTCGAGACAAAGCCAGCTGACGATGTGCCCGCGGTGGAACGCTGGCTCTCGGTTCTCGAGACCGCTGGATTTCGCGAACTCGCCTGCGGCCATACCCACCGGCTGGAACTTGCGGCCTGGCAAGCCTCAGATCTGCCCCCACCACTCGCCGGCTTCTCTATCGAGGCCATCACGTCAACCGACGATGTCGCTCTCCGTGATCTCTACGCTGCCGTGGTTGAGGTGACTCAGGATCGAATCGATCGCAGTTATCGGTTAGCCGCCGAGCGGCATTTTGGCATCCTCAAGCGACAGGTTGGTGGTGCCATCGTACGGGATCTCTGGCGTGTGGCCCGGATGAATGGCCGGGCTGTCGGCTTTGCAGTGGGCGCATCGCATCTGGACGGCGGGGACCGAGCCATCTCGGGCTGGGTGCTCGATGTTGGCGTGGTTCCCGTGGAGCGCGGCCGGGGATTTGGCGCCAGGCTGTTGATCGATGTCATTTCGGCCTTGGCGCGAGCCGGCAATACCGAGGTAAGGGCGGCGATCGATGACGTCAACGGCACCTCGCTTGCGCTGCACGCAAAGCTGGGATTTAGACCCATCGAAGGCCGCTATTTGACTTACGAAAAGCGGCTTCGTCCTTTAAGGGCTGCTACGGCTGCTTCCCCGTCTCACTTTCTCAAATAATCAATCGCGCTCCACGCAAATCTGATCGCTCCCGAGCCGATCCTAAGCGGGCAGGTCGGTGCCGCCGGCCGGCGCGATTGTTCTGCGTATCGATCGGGGCACAAGTGCGCAGACCTTATCTTATTAACAATATGCCGTAACTATCCCGGCGACAGGGCAATTTCGGCATGTACATCCAATCGACGACGACGTTGGATTAATCAGGCCGCAGGCCACGCTGGCGGTCACCGGCCAGCGGTTCTGCTGTGAGCCGACGGCATCATCAATAAAATCGGCGAGTTAGATCGGCTGATTGCCCACAATGATGTCTTGGACAATCTTTGGAAAACTAAACAGTCCACTTACTGCGCTGACCCAGGATGGATTGGCTGCGCTCAGATGATGTCGGGGCTGCGGCAGCCGAGACGGGCCTCGGCCTCAACCGTTACGATCGGTACGGGCAGGCGGGTGATGTGAAAGAGTCATCGGATCGAGTCCGGCTAACGGCCGACCTATATGGCGCCTTCCAGCTCTTGCCGAAATATGGCAAACAAATTCGATCTTGTCGCATAGCCACCGCGGGCGGCGGACCAGGAGCATAAGTAACGTATCAGCCGCTTGACGCAGACAACCGCAGCATCCTGGCGGATATCGCAACTGGGCCGTCGGTTGCATCGCGTTCCAATCAAGCGATTTTTCTCTATCATTGTAAATTTTCATTAAGGACGCTTTGCCCCAATCTTTAAGGGCATGTCTACTTTCCTCTCTGTACTATGCGATCGTTCGGGTGCACCCAATCAGTAAACGTTGGTGCTGCCAGAGGCAAAAAATGACCGAAAACTCTGTACCTACCGCGCGACCCTCACACCCTGCGGTCCAGCCAAATCATGCGATCGGCTGCGTGATCTTTGTCAACGGCTCCCGCGCCAGCGTCGGACTGCATTCGACAAGCCAGTTCAATTCCGATAACGATCGCGCGACGGTCGGCCGCCTCCTCAAGATTCAGAGTGGCCATTCGGTCGTCATTGGTGTGATCACTGACATTTCGTTGCAAACGACAGTTGCCGCTCGCGACCAAGGCTACTACGCAAGTGCGACAGTTGATCTGATGGGCGAAATCTACGAAG
>Ga0187783_10000094_pt1 | contig 67260 bp, 56 predicted proteins | sample 1015_SJ02_MP02_2_FD_132471 | JGI IMG/M metagenome (GOLD analysis project Ga0187783, IMG submission 132471) | Tropical peat soil microbial communities from peatlands in Department of Meta, Colombia - 1015_SJ02_MP02_20_MG | ecosystem: Environmental > Terrestrial > Soil > Wetlands > Peat | place... | reverse complement strand
TCGCTCGTCGTGGGGGTGGTTATCGCTCTGATTTTCCTCGTGGCAAAGCTCGTAGTCGACTATCCCATGTGGCGGGTGATCAGCATTGCCGTCATCTCGTTTGGTCTGCTGTTCCTCGGCTCGGCGAGCAAGCTACGGCCCATTGCCGGCACCGTCGCCCTGATCATCGGCTATGCACTCGCCCTGCTCGGCACGATTCAGACGGGTGAGCTCGCGACACGCGCTCTGCTCTACATTTATCTCGATATCCTCATCGTCGCGGGGGTGTCGCTCCTCGTTAATCTCCTGCTGGCGCCTGCACCGCGGCGTACCGCCGAGGAGGCGATCGCCGATCGCCTGAAGCTGTGTGCGCTCGTGTTGCGCGATGCCGGGTGCCCGGCAAGCGGCGAGCTTGCGGCCAAGGTGCGCGAGGGAATGGGGCCCATTCTCAAGCAGCTGAAATTCGCGGGAATCGAAAAGAGCGCACCGGCACCGGAACTGGCAGCACTGCAGCAGAGCGCGTTGTCCACATTTGCACTCATGAGCGCAGTGCATGCGCTCGCCGCGAGCCCCGAGGTCGAGCTGCCGGGCGCGGTGCGCACCAGGCTGGCTGACATCGTGGCACAGATGGCGGCTATCGTGCGGCGAGGTGGGTATCCGTCCGAGATCACCCTGGAACCTCTCGGCGAGGCGAACCTGTCGCCCCTAGCCCACGATGTGGTGGCCGCTATCCGCGATGCCGTGACGCACTTTGCCGAGCCTGACGGCCCGGCGGAAAAACCTGGTGGCGAGGAAAAACCCGCTAAGCAAGGAGGAGGATTCCTGGATGCGGACGCCTTCACCAATCCCGAGCACGTGCAGTTCGCGCTCAAGATGACGGCGGCGGCCGTGTTCTGCTACCTGTTGTACTCGCTCCTCAACTGGCCCGGAATCCACACCTGCTTTCTCACCTGCTACATCGTCGCCCAGAGTACTGCCGCGGAGTCGGTGGAGAAGCTCACGCTCCGCATCATCGGCTGTCTCATAGGCGCCGCAGCCGGCTATGCCGCCATCGTATTTCTGGTTCCCGCCCTCACGTCCATCGGCGGTCTGATGATCGCGGTATTCATTGGCGCCTGGGCCGGTGCCTACGTGGCGGCCGGAAGCCCCCGTATCAGCTACGCGGGCTTCCAGCTCGCCTTCGCCTTCTTTCTCTGCATCATCCAAGGCTCGGGACCCTCGTTCAACCTGAGCACAGCCCGCGACCGCATCATTGGAATCCTGATCGGGAATGTCGTTGCCTATTTCGCGCTCGTGTACGTTTGGCCCGTCACCATCAGTAGTCGCGTGGATCCGGCCCTCGCCAAAGCGCTCGGGCAACTGGCTAAAGTGGCTGCGGCGAAGGAACCACGCGAGCGGCAGCTGCTGGCTTCTCAGGCGCAGGGCACTCTCACAGAGATCGAGACCGAGATCGAGCTCGCCCATTACGAACCGGCCTCCGTCCGGAGCTCGGCCGCGTGGCTCTCCACCCGGCGACAGGTGGTCGAGAACAGTCAATCGCTGGGCACCTTGCTGCTCATCGGCGGCGACACGCGCGAGCTGTCGCGCGTTGACGCCGCGACGCGCCTGAAACGACTGGCGACACGTATCGCGGGACCGCCCGACACGGGGCCACTGCCGACCTGGGCGATGGAGTCGGCGCATGGATGGCAAACACTCCCTGCGCGGGTCGACCGGCGCTTGCACGCACTCGAGCGGACACTCGCACCAGGCGTTGGAAATACCGAGGCGAACGCTCATGCAAAAGCCTGAGAAACTCGGACTTCTGTCGGTCATTGCAGTGTTGGCTGGATGCGCCACTTCATCGCTCGATTTGGCACCGGCGGCGCCCAATGTGCCATGGACGCCGAGTACCAGCTCCGGCGGTGAAATCATCGCGGGTGCTCCGCCCTCCGCCACCACACCCAGAAATAACTCGTATGTCCTGCCCTCCAATGCCAAGGCAGCAGGGCAAGCGCCGGTGCCTGCGGAACTGGACAGGTCCCATTCCTATACACTGGCCGAGCTCATCGACCTCGCCCAATCGCATGACCCCTCCACGCGGGTGGCCTGGGAAAACGCGCGCGATGCCGCGCTGGCCACCGGAATCGCCAAGGTCGCATACCTCCCGAGCCTCTCGGCGAGTGTGGTCGGGGCCTACCAGACGGGCGGCGACATCTCCCTTCATGGATCCATCTCCGCCCTTTCGGTGCAGTGGTTGTTGTTCGATTTTGGCGAGCGCGACGCGGTGGTCTCTGCGGCCGAGCAGGTCTCGGTGATCGCCAACATTGGCTTCACCGCCGCGCATCAAGACCTGATCTACAAAGTTGCCCTCGCTTACTACACTCACATGGCCTCTCAGGCGCGGGTCGGCACTGCCGCGCAAGCTCTGCGAGACGCCCGGGAGGTGCAGGCGGCGGCGGAATCGCGCTATGCCCAGGGAGTCGGCACGGTCGTGGAAGTGGCCCAGGCACGCCAGGGCACCGCGCAGGGCGAGCTCGCCCAGGTGCAGGCCAGTGGCCAGGCTCAGGACAGTTACGAGGCGCTGCTGGCCGCGATGGGCATCTCGCCCCTGACTCAAATCAAAGTCGCCGAGCTCGGGCGGCGAAAGCTTTCGGCGGCCCTGATAGGGCCCGTTGATCAGATCGTGAGCGAGGCGCTCGCCCGGCGTCCGGATGTCCTGAGCGCCTATGCGGCTCACGAAGCAAGTCTCGCCAGGCTTCGGGCGGCGCAGGCGGAATTCCTGCCCAAGGTTTTTCTCTCCGCGACTGGCTCGTACTCATCGACTACGTTGGACGTCACGACGCTTCCGGGTCTCGGCCAGGGGGCGAGCCAGATGCCTCCGACGCTCAATATCCCCTCGACTCATTACGGCGCCACGGTCCTCCTCGGCTTGACCGTCCCAATCTACGATGGCGGACTGCGGCGCGCGCTCGAGGGACAGGCACGGGCGGATGAAGCCAAGACGGATGCCAGGCTCGAGCAGATTCGTGACGAGGCGACCCGGGAGATCGTTGGCGCAGCGAATCGAGTCCGCACGAGCCTGTCGGCGCTGGATGCGGCCGACGCCCTGGCGTCAGCCTCCCAGATCACCTTCGATGCCGCGCTGGATGCCTATCGGCACGGAGTCGGATCGATCACCGACGCAACTCGCGCGGAGACCGGATTACTCGAGGCTCAGAACGCCTCGACTGACGCCTACAGTGCGGCCCTGTCCTCCGCGGCGACACTGGCTCTGGCGGCGGGCACGCTCGGCACTGCGCCCGAATAAAGTTGCAGTCGAGCCGCAGAACGACCGTCGAATCCCGCGTCGCTGTTTCGTCGTATCCTGAACGGACGCCCTCTGACGGGCGAACGGAGGCAGACAATGGCCAAAAACGTGATTTGTCTCTGGTATGACGGCACAGCTGAGGATGCCGCCAGGTTCTACGCTCAGACCTTTCCAAACAGTGCCGTGACGGCTGTGCACCACGCCCCAGCCGACTACCCTGCCGGCAAACAGGGGCAGGTGCTAACGGTCGAGTTTACGGTACTTGGAGTGTCCTGCCTCGGCCTCAATGGCGGGCCGGGGTTCAAGCACTCTGAGGCCTTTTCATTTCAGATCATCACTGACAACCAGGCCGAGACGGACCGCTACTGGAATGCGATCGTGAACAACGGCGGCACCGAGAGCGCGTGCGGATGGTGCAAGGACAGATGGGGCTTGTCCTGGCAGATCACCCCGCGGACGCTGCTGGACGCAACGACCGATTCCGACCGCGGTGCCGCCAAGCGCGCGTTTGCGGCGATGATGACAATGAAAAAAATCGACATTGCCGCCATCGAAGTCGCACGGCGTGGAACTGCTCGCGTTTAGAGCAAGCGTTGGGAATGACGTGTGCGTTGCCCGGTTGATCCGGGTCAGTCCGGGAGCTTCTGCGTGAAATAAATGCCCGGTTTGCCGTGCTGATTCAGCCCGATCGCCAGCAGGTTCCTGCCTGACTGCCACAGATGCACGATCGGCAGTCCGTTGTGACGGAAGTTGCGGACGAGGCTTGCGACCTCTGGGCTGACGATGTCGGGATTGTCGTGCCAGCGGATGGCAAATGCGACCCGCGTGTTTTCCCCCACACCGGCATCCCTCACATCGGCGTCGACTCCGCCGGTTCGGACGGGCAAGCCCTGCAGACCACCGCCCAGTCCCTGTCTTACTCCGTCCAAACGCTGGGGTGCACGGGCAGCAATCGTGGGCGTGATGGCGCTCGTCGAAAGATCCAGCATCACCCCGCTTCGGGTGTGGACAGTGTGAGGCGAACTCGGCCCTCCACTTACAATTTCCCCTAGCGGCGGTGCCGCCTGCGCGAGGGACGACACGCCCAACAACAGCGACGACAGCGATCCCGCCACAAACACTTTGGCTTGGCTGCTTTTAGAACTCGATGACACCCGGCTCTAACCTATAGTTGCTCTTCATGTGGCCGAGATTCTCCCCAAGCACGACCCTTGGTGGAAGACACCAACTGCACGAGACGTTGTCGGTGCATCCCTACAGTACACCCCATGGAGCCTTTGCCGGCGCGGAGCTGCCATAATGCCCCCACGGCTTTAGCCAGGTGGGTCACCGCCCCCGCTTGCCGAGGGCCGGCAGCTCGGCCCACAGGGTAATGCGCGTCGTTTCTGCCACGCCTGGGAGCCACACCTGGAACGAAGCCTTGGGACTCGCCTCGGCCGAGGTTTCATAAGGCGGTTTTCGAATTGACTTAAGCTGGCAGCTCGCGGGCTCGAACGACACCTGGATATCCATGTATCGGCGATGCAGCGCAGGCGATGTCGCCAATCGGTGAAGTTGGAATCAACCTCGCGGTTCAAGATGCTGTCGCGAGCAATATCCTCGGCGCGGTGCGGTTACGCAGAACTCCTGCCCCGGCGGAGCTCAGCGAAGGTCGACGACGCCGGAGCTTTCAACCGTTGCGGCTGCTCCAGTATTGGCCGAGCCCGTCCTCCCAGAATCGTCGGGGTTGGCTTTCGCCCTGAGCATGCCAGGACACTGGAGCTTCGGTCGCTCCCGCAGGACCGGTCGCCGGACTATTGACCGGAGGGCTCCGGTGCACGTGACTCCTGGCAGCCTTCACGCCAGGGCGGCATCAGCCGCCCGCAGCGCGCGAGCACGCTGCGCAAATCGCGTAGCGCCGGAAACACCTCATTGTTCCAATCCGCGCCCTGCGCATCGTAGGCACGCTGCTCGTATTCGACGATTTCCTTATCCTCGCGGAAGATGTTCTCGGTGAACCAGGTGACGAACGGCCACGCGAGCTGGATCAGTCCCGGGATAGGCGGTTTCTTCACCGACAGGTAGCCGTAGGTGCGGTTGGTACGCTGCTCGGCGTCCCAGGGCGTGTAGCCGAGCCACACATCGAGCACCGGGTCCTGTGTCTCCTTGATGTCCCGCCCCAACCAGACCTTGAGGCTCTGCCACGGGTAGTCGGTGCGAATGCGCATGTGATCGCGGAAGTCCTTCTTCTTCCTTGTACCGTGAGCACGCATGAAATCCACGATGACCTGCTCGCCGATCGACTTCCTGCCCTCGCTGCGCTTGAAGCTGTACTCAACCTGCGCCCACTGCTCGCCGTGATCACGGCCCAGGCACTGAGCGCGGATCGAGCCCATCTGCTTGCGATGCATGAACTGGTGGTTCATGTCGAAAAGGTTCTCGTGCATGAACGTGTAGTGACAGGCCACCTCGCGGTACAGCTTGCGGGTTTTGTAGTCCTTGCGCAGGAACGAGCCGAGGCTCGCGGGCAGGCGGCCTGGGGCGAGTGCGCGTTCGCCGGGGAACACGAAGACAATCCCGTCGACTTCGCTCACGGGATAGCTCTTAACGCCATTCGGCAGCCGCTCCCTGCCGAAGTAGGGCACGCTCACACACTTGCCGCCGCAGTCGTAGGTCCAGCCGTGGTAGTGGCACTTGATCTGATCGCCCGCTACCACGCCGAGGTGCAGCGGCACCTGGCGGTGAGCGCAGCGGTCCTCGAGCGCAAACACGCGACCCTGCGTGCCGCGGTACAGGACGATCGGCTCGCCGGCGAAGCGGCGGCCTAGTGCCTTGCCGGGCGGCAACTCGTTCGACCAGGCGACCGGGTACCAGTAGTCCGGGTGGGCGCCGACGCGGCGCAGGTCGATAGAATTTGAGGGGTTGGTCGCATGCCGCAGGATCGGGGTCAGGTTGTCTTCGGTCATGGCGTGATTTCGGCGCTGTGTAATCGGACCTGGACCAAGCAGAGCTAGCGCCCGGCAGCCCGCACGGGCCCAAAACGTCGAGTGCCGGGCGGTTTCGTCACAGACGAGCCCGGAGGCACGCAGGCCCGCCGGCGCACATAGCTGGATAGAACCCCCGAGAGCGATATTCCCACATTCCGCGACGGAGCTGCGAACAAAGTAGCTGCGAGGCCCTCCCCCGGGGAGGCTTTCGTGCCGGCAAACGGGCCTGTCCGCCGGCGCTGCCCCGCGGACCGACGGACCCGCGATCTGGCGCGAGGCGCGCGCTCGTGAGCTCCCCGTCGCAGCCAAGTGTGAATCAATTCAAGGCAGCAGCAATGCCCGCGGCCTATAAGTGCGGGATGGAGCTACCCGCCTCGACGTGGGTAACAATTTTGGCCGCCGCGGTGTCACTTCTCACGGCGCTTCTCCTGCCCCTCGCGCGGCGCCGGCGTCGCCGATAGCGTCCGACCAAAGGGCACGCAAGGCTGAACTCGATCGAATCGGGCGCAGGCCGGTTTCGTCATGGACCTTATCGAGTATTTCGAGCGACAAAAGCGGCGTTGTGAACGGGAGCTCGAGTACACCGAGGTGCCAGGCTTTCAGCTGTTCGAAGGAACTCCGCAGGGGCGGCAGGACGTCACCGCTGAGCATATTCAGCTGTTGCGAGAGGCACGCGACGAATACCAACGGATGATCGAGTACCTCAAGGCCATTCCGCAGGGCTGATATCCGCTACGCCGCTTTCGCTCCGCGACTCCCGTGGTCATCGGCCCGGCCGGCGGGGCGGACGTGGGCGAATCCCGAGACGTCTCGGGTCCGCGACGTCGTGTATGCGACGCGCTGTTACATCTGCCAGGAGACCTTTCAACCAGTCACGGTCGAGGCGCCGCTGCTGCTCGATGTGGCGCAGCAGATGCTCTCCGCCCGTGGAGATCACCGGACGAAGCTCTTTGCGGATCGGGTCCAGTTTGGCGATGAGCTCCTCGAGCTGCGCAATCCGGTGGCGCAGCAGATCTTCGACGATCACAGGATCGCTGAGGTGCAGAAAAAGAAGCGCTCCGTACAAGGTCTGGGATACGGTCCCCTCTTCCGCAAATTGCCGGTGCAATAACTCGCGGAACTCGGCCTTGCCTTTGGTCGTGATCCGGTAAACCGTGCGCATGCCGCCGCGGGCGACCCGTTCGCGGGACACGGTCGAGATCAGGCCGTCGTTTGCGAGTTGCCTGATCGCGTAGTAGAGCGTGCCCACATCAACGTCGACGTAGCACTCGACCATGGCATTCTCGAGGCGACGCTTGATCTCATACGGATGAAAGCTTCCGCGGTGCAGAACGCCGAGAATGAGCAATCTTGCCTGCATAGTAAAATTAAACTATTCTAGATAAACTAATAGTCGGCGAAAAGAACGCCTCGCGAACTGCATTGGGAGCTGCTTATGCCTGAAACTGCGCAGCGCAAGGCCCGCCCCGCATCACTGGTCCGCACCGTACTCGCCGCTTTGGCCGGGGCAATTCTCTGGATGGTGGGTTTCCTGGTGCTGGCGCGCATCCTGGTCCTTCTCTGGCCGGCTTACGCGCTTACGGCCCGCATCTGGACCCGCACCGGTGCCTATACGTTCACGCCGCCGATGTCGGTATTCAATCTGACGTTTTGGATACTGGCGGAGATCGCCGCCGGCTGGCTGACGGCCGTGCTTGCACGACGCCCACAAGCTGTCTGGTCGCTCGCCGTGTTTGTCATGGGCTATCTGTGCTTCCTGCACCTCTACTACGCCTGGCACGAGTTCCCGTGGTGGTACGACCTGGTCGTGGCGCTCACTTCGGGCCCCGCAGTGCTGTTAGGCGGAAAACTCGGCGCACGTTCGCACCCTACCGGGACGGTGGTTGGATAATAGCCATCCTACCTGCATCAGGCTGATCAACGCCGGCTGGCCGTGGTCGCGGGCGGCTGCTGAAGGTGGCGGTCGTACCACTCGAGGATGCGCGTGAACATGTCGATGTTATAACTGCCGCGCCGCGGGGAGTGACCCTCACCGGGATAGAGCACCATCTCGGTCTCGACGCCGAGATGCTTGAGCGCCCGATAAAGCCCGAGCGACTGGCCGACCGGGTTGTTGGTGTCGTCCTTGCCGCAGAAGATAAGAGTCGGCGTGTGCGCGTTGCCGATGTAGGTTGCCGGCGAATTACGGGCGAAAACGTCGGGATGCTCCCAAGGCGTGCCGAAATACCACTCGTCCGCCTCCGGATGCGATTCGGTCTCGAACTCTGCCTGCTGATCAAACACCGCGGCGCCTGCGACTGCTGCCTTGAACCGCCCGGTCTGGGTGATCGCCCAGGCCGACATCTCGCCGCCATATGACCAGCCGCCGATGCCGAGCCGTTCGGGATCGGTTTCACCGCGAGCGATCACGGCATCGAGGACCGCGCCGAGATCACGGTAATCACCTCCGCCCAGGTCCGCGCGGTTGGCCTTCAGGAACGCCTCGTCGTAGCCGTTCGAGCCGCGGGGATTCACCATGAGCACCTGATATCCGTGCGCAGCGAGCAGCTGCGCCCACGCGGTCTCCCAGCCATAGCCTGCGGAGAAGTTGGCCCCCGGGCCGCCGTGCACGAGAAGGACGAGTGGCAGCTTGCTGCCAGGAGGCACGCCTGCAGGCTGCATGAGAGCGGCTTCGATCGGGACGCCCTCAGGGTTCAGCGTGCGGAAGATCGTCGTCGCGGCGAGCTGGAGGTGCTCGAAGCCCCGTTGCTGCTGAGGCAGCGGTCGCAGCTTGCCATCCTTTTCCCGCAGATAGATCTCCGGGAGGTGAGCGAAATCCTCGCCCACGAGCGCAAGCCGCCCATCATGCGCGACATCGAAGGCCGCGATGGAGAACGGCACCCCGATGCGCACTGGTGCTGTGTCCGGGGCGAGCCGCCAGAGGCGGTTGTAGAAGCCGTCAACGACACGCACCCAGAGCGTGCCCCCTTTACGCCACCTGGTTTCGGCCACCGCGAGCTCCCCCGGTACCACGATCGCACTCAGCCGCCCATCGGCGACCCGTGCCGTGAAGAGATCGCGTGGCTGGGGTCCCTCGGCACGGGTCGAGCGCACGGCGAATGCCGTCCCCTCGGGTGACACCAGGAGTCTGTTCCAGGGTTGTGGTGGGCGGCTCACAGGCTCCACGGCGTCGGCCGTGGTCGTCACCCGGTACACGGCAGCGGTGTAAGCCTGCGCGGCGGGCTGCTCGGTGGCCGCAATCAGGAGCGCGGTTGAATTGACCCATGCGAACTCATCGATCCGCCAGCCGTTCTTGCCAACGCGGCGGACCGCCTTCGAGCGCGTGTCGATGACCCAGAGCCGCGCGAGATCCGCCTCCGCGTCCGCCACCTGTGGGCCGCTCTCCGGATCGGCTGCCCCATCGTCCTTGGCGAGGTACGCGATGCTCTTGCCGTCCGGTGACCATTGAAACCCCTCCACGCCGAATTTCTGCGCCGTGAGCGCGGTCGGCTCACCGCCCGCGGCGGGCAGCGTGTACACCTGGGTCTTGCCGCTGCGATTCGAGAGGAATGCGAGCCGCTCGCCGTCGGGAGACCACTGTGGGGAGCGTTCGGACTTGCCCGCCGGAGTCACCTCGCGTGTACTGCCCGCGGCAATGTCCATGACCCGAAGTCGTGGCAGTGCATCCCAGGCGTAGCTCGTGGCGACAAAGGCAAGCTGGGTGCCGTCCGGTGAGAACTGAAGATCGCCGATGCGGAGGTAGGCGAGTGCCTGTGAAGGCGTCAGGGGCTCGGCAGCCCGGCCCGGCAAAGGCGCGAGCGCCGCGGCAGCCGTGAGCGTCAGGATCGAGCGACGAATGCGGCCCATGGTGCATCCTTGGAAGCAGCGGGCAGAATAGTGCGCTGCCCCCCTGACGGCTTGCACGCACCGAGCGCCCTTGCACGCGGGAAGCGCGGTGAACCGCAACGTCGTCAGGAACTCTTCCCGAGCGCCTCGAGGACTGCCGCCGGCCTGATCGGCAGGTGGCGCACGCGCGCGCCGACTGCCGCAAAGACGGCGTTGCCGATCGCAGGGCCGACCACCGTGGTGCAGGGTTCCCCGAGACCAACGGGCACCTCGGTGCTCGCGATGAATTCGATATCGAGGTCCGGCACATCGCCCATACGCAGCGGCGTGTAGGTGTCGAGATTCGTGTCCTTGACCTGGCCGTTGACGAATTCAGTGCCTTCGTGGAGCGCGAGGCTCGCTCCCCAGAGAGAGGCGCCTTCGGCTTGGGCGAGAGCGCCACCGGGATCCACAATCGTGCCGGCGTCGACGACCAGCGTGAGTTTCTCCAACGTCACCCGGCCGGACTTGCGATCGACCCGCACGCGAGCGACGCAGGCGGTCCAGGTGGGCATGGTGCGCTCCTGGCCGAAGGTCGTGGCAATTCCGAGTCCCGTGTCCTGGGGCACCGCAGCGCCCCAGCCGGCCTTCTCCGCCGCACGCTTGAGCACGTGAGCCTGGCGCAGGGCGCCGCCGACTGCATTGGGAGCGCTGCCGGCGTTTCTGCCCGCGCCATCGAGCATCGCGAGACGAAACTCCAACGGATCGCGCTTGACCGCTCGAGCCGCCTCGTCCATGAAGCTTTCCAACGCCCAGTTGGTCCAGCCCGGGGCCACCGAGCGCAGATAACCCGGGCGGAAGGTGCGATTCGCAAGGTCGTTCGACAGTGCGCGCACCCGCTGCGCTCCGACCGTGTACCAGTGGTTGGCGCCTGAGATCGAGAAGGTATCGTAGTACTCGCCGTTCACACCTTTGAACAGTTTCAGGAAATCCGGAGCCAGCACCTGCGTCGGCCAGCCGGCGCAGGCCTGATGGTCCATGCCAATGACCTTGCCCTCCGCGTCGAACGCCATACGCAGCCGTTGGATGGACGGAGAGCGCACGGAAGCGAACAGCGTGTCGTCGGCTCGCGTGCACAGCATCTTCACTGGCTTACCGATGGCCTTCGAAGCCAGTGCCGCCGGCACCGTGTAGTCGCCATTGAGCCGCCGACCGAACCCGCCGCCGAGCAGGTAGGTGCGCATGATGACCTTGTCTTCACCCACCCCGAGCGCTTTGGCGATCGTCGGCAAAATCAGCGTTTGCCATTGGTTCCCGGTGTGAATCTCCCACACTCCGGCTTTCTCGAAAGCCAGGGCATTCACCGGCTCGAGCTGAAAATTCAACGCAGTTGCCGTGGTGTAGGTGTGCTCGAGGGTCGATTTGGCGCTGGCGAAGGCGGCATCGACGCCGGCATCGGCTACTACGAGTGAGCCGCCGCTCGGGTTCTCGATCAGCTGCGCGCCGTGGGCGAGCAGATCCTTCTCGGAGACCTTGGCGGTGTCATCGGAGGCCCATTCGACCTTCACCCTGTCCGCGGCGCTCGTGGCCGAAACAAAGGAATCCGCGAATACCGCGACCCATCCGGGTACGGTGCCGGAGGGATCTTCGAGCACAACGCTGCGCAGATAACCCTTTACGTTCTTCGCGCCCGAATCATCGACAGAAACGACCTTCGACCCGTTGCGCGTGGGCGGAACTTTGGGCCGTGCATACACCATGCCGTCGACCGCTGCGTCGATGCCGTAGCGGGCCGTGCCGTTGGTCTTGGACGGAATATCGATCGCCTGCACGGGCTGGCCAATCAGTCGTCGCTCGCTGGCCGGTTTGATCGGCAGCTTCTGCAGCTCATCGGCGGAGTAGCTGCGACTCAGATTGCCCCGGCGCACGATCTCCGCATAAGTGATTGAGCGCGCGCCCGAGCGCACGACGCTCGCTCGCGCGATGCAGCTGTCCTTGGCGACACCCAGGAGCCGGGCACCCTCCTCGATCAGCGCGATGCGGCCCGCAGCGCCTGCCCGGCTGTACACCGGATAGGTCTGCCACACCGACCAGCTGCCGCCCGTGATCATCAGACCCCACTTGGGATCGGTGTCCACCATGTCGATGCGGACCGCGTTCCAGTCAGCCTCGAGCTCCTCGGCGAGGATGCGCGCCAAAGCGGTGCCGATATGCTGGCCCATCTCGGCGCGAATGATGTTGACCGTGACCAGGCCATCGCGGTCGATGTGGTACCAGATGGTGGGCTCGTAGAGTTTGTTGGCGACGGCCGCAGTAGGATCGGCTACGGCCCATGCGGCCCGCGCGAATGCGAGCGTGAAGCCCGTGCCGGCCGCTCCAATCAGGAAGCCCCGACGCGAAAGCGCAGGTGCAATCCGGCCTCGCGGTGTCGAGTGCAGGGGACTATCCATGGGAATTACCTGCCATCTCTTTCGCAGCGAGCTTGATCGCCGCGCGGATCCGCCGATACGCCATGCAGCGGCAGAGATTTCCGCCCATGACGGCATCGATGTTCTGGTCACTCGGGTCGGGGTAGTCGCGCAGCAACGATGCCGCCTGCATGATCTGCCCGGACTGACAGTAGCCACATTGGGGTGCCTGGGTCTCTATCCACGCCTTCTGCAGCGGGTGACGTCCCTGAGGGTCGAGCCCCTCGATCGTAGTGATGTCGGCGCCTCCGATGGCACGCACCGGAGTGATGCAGGAGCGAATGGCGCGTCCCTCGAGGTGAACGGTGCAGGCGCCGCAAAGACCGATGCCGCAGCCGAACTTGGTGCCCTTGAGCCCCACCACGTCACGGATCACCCAGAGGAGCGGCGTGTCTCCATCCACGTCGACGACGGCTGACTGACCATTGATTTGGAACGTGATCGGCATGGTCACCTCGGGGCAAGCGGTGCTGAATGCCGCGGCCTGATCATGATCCGCTCGCCTGCTTGCGGATCGCCGCGACCTTCGCCTCGAGGTCCGTCCAGGCCGGTTGGTCGGTGCGCGTGCGGCGCAGGTAGGCGCACAGGTCCGCAATGTCGGCGTCGCTCAGGTGGGCAAAAGGCGGCATGAAGAGCCCCGCCTCCCCGTCCTTCAGACCAATGCCGTGCAACATCACCTGCACGAGATTGGTGGGCTCTGCGGCCGAGAGGGCGCTGTTCAGCGCGAGCTCCGGTCGCGCGGGAAGCGGTGAGGATCCACTGTTGTAGTGGCAGGAAGCGCAGGCCGCCTGGTAAAGGCTGCCACCCGGATCGTACTCATCCTGCGTACCGAGAGCCGAGGCGCTCATCGCCTTTGCCAGCACGCCGTTGTCGGTCCCTGCTCGTGCCGCCGCCGCGTCGAGGTCCGCAAAATAGGTCGCGATCGCCTTGACGTCGGCATCGGGCAGCTTGGCGAGGCCGACATGGATCACTTCCGACATCCCACCTGCCGCAACTCCATGCAATGCCGTGCCTCCCGTGCGCAGAAAGCCGTAAAGCTCCTCTTGAGTCCACGGGAGCGGTGCCGTGTTTGCGGCCGTCAGGGCGGGCGCCACCCAGCCATCGACCATCCCCCCCGCGTAGGCGTACGACCCCGTTTTCGAGGCACCGAGTGCATTGCGCGGGGTGTGGCAAGCGCCGCAATGAGCCAGCCCTTCCGAGAGATATGCGCCTCGGTTCCAAGCCTCGCCCTTGGCCGGATCCGGCTGATACACCCCGGGGTGGAAGAAGAGGAGTTTCCATCCCCACTGCAGAGCGCGGATGTTGAGGGGGAAGGGTACCGTGTTGGCCGGGGGGGCAAGATTCACCGGTGGCCGCGACATGAGGTAGGCGTAGAGCGCCTGCACATCGTCATCCGTGATGCGGGTGAAGTGATCGAACGGAAATGCGGGATAGAGGTGGGTGCCATCCCGGGCGACGCCCTCGTGCAGGGCGCGGGCAAATGCGGGCTCAGACCACCGGCCGATGCCGGTCGCAGGATCGGGTGTGATGTTCGACGTATAGATCGTGCCGAAAGGAGTCGCGATCCCGAGGCCACCGGCAAAGTGCTGGCCGTCGCTCGTGGTGTGGCAGCTCTCGCAGTTGCCGGCCGTGGCCAGAATCTCTCCGCGCGCGATCAGCTCCGGAGAGAAGCTCGCGGCGGCCGGCGGCTCGACCGGCTGGATCGCTGCGCGGTGCGCCAGGGCAAAAAACCCCACGGTGCCGAGGACTACCACCGCCAGCACCCAGAGCAGCGTTCGTTTCACCATGATCGCTTCACCGGTTGCGGCTCATACCCTGGCCGATCAGGGTGAACCGCCCTTTGCCCAGCGCCGTTCGCGATGCCGGATCGAGGTGCCAGGCACCGAGTTGCTGGCCCTCCACGCCGGTCGGGTAGCGATTACAAGCATGCGACCTTCTTCATCTTCGTTGTATCGCCTGGCCCATCCCCTGCTCCGCAAGGATGCGCCCGTCGGGTGTGGGAGCGCAATCGCCGGTTTCAACTCCGACTTCGACAGGCCGTTGAATCCTAACCGCATAGCTTCCGCTTCCATACGCCTCCAAACTATTGTTGTTTGCGGTCGTTGCGCCTCCCGTAGGAAGCCTCAGCGTGCTGCCAGCCATCAGATGAAGGCAGTGGCTTTCAGCCCAGCGCTCATTTATCGATGCTCAGGCCAATCTGCCTCGTATCCGCTCCGCGGCTTTCGTCGGAGGAGTCGGAGTCCTCCATCTCCAGCAACGGCAGATCCTGCTGCGCCAGTCCCTGAATGTCACCCGCAACGCCGACCAGCTCCGCAACACCGCTCTGCAGCTGCTTCTCCCTGCGCGCCCAGCGCTGCAACGTCTGGCTCTTTTCGGCTTCCAGCTCCTGCCGCATGCGATGAAATGCGCCGTAAACCGCCTTCAGCTTGTTGGAGAACTGCGAGGACGTCAGATAGTCGTAGACCGCTTCCATCTTCTCGCCTTTGCCGGCGGACGCCATGCGCTGCTTGTGAACCTCCAGCAGGCCTGAACGCAGCACCGTGGCGAGCTGAACCGCAGTCGACCAGGATGTCACCCAGATGTCCTCGTGGAGATCGAAAAGTGTCCCTGTCTCCCATTCCCTCGGGTAGCAGGACCCCACGCTCACCAGGATACCCACATCCGCTCCGGCCGCTCTCATGTCCTCCTTGAGCTTTGTCACCCATTGTGGGCTCCAGTCTCTGGCGCGCTTTGCTTCCCAGAGCAGCACCCCCGCCGACTGACCGCTGCGCGTCATCACCCTCTGAATGACATCCCCGCCGCGTGCTCCCTTTCGCACCTCTTCAATTGAATCGAGCGCGAATGCGGTTTCGAGGTCTTCCTGCAGCGTGAGCTCGAGAACCTCCCCCTGCAGCTGTTGCGAGCCTGGGGCACCCTTGCGCTGGGCTTCGGCGAGCTGTTCCTGCATGTCGCTCAGTCTTTTCCTCAGCTCCGCGCTTTCGAGCTCACTGCGCTCGCGCTCCTGAGCGCGGATCCGCGACTCCATCTCGGCGCGGCTGGCATCGAGCTTGCGGGCGGCCTCGATGTCCAGCTCGTTGGCCCGGTCCTGAAGCGCTTGTTTGTCTTTCAGGAGCTGAAGCTCCCGGGAACGAACGTCCGCGAGCTGGCGCTCCTTATCCGCCAGCCGGCTCTCGAACAGTACGCGTTCGTCCGCTACGAGGCTCTCAGCCTGCTTCTCAGCGGCTGCGGCAACTCGCGCTTCCAAAGCTCGCTCTTTGTCAGAGAGAGCGGCCTCGCGGCGCGTGAACTCATCGATCTTCGCCTGGCGAGCGGCCAACTCCGCGCGCAGGGCCTCCAGTTGCGGCGCAGCGGACTGCTGCGCCAGCTTGGTGACTTCCTTGAGTGCCTGGGCGTGCTTCTCGCCCTGCTCCTTTAAGAGTCGTTTGAGCTCCGCGTTCTCCTCACGCAGGGCATTCGCCTGCTGACTCGCGAGCTGCTGCGCACGCTTATCAGCTTCCGCGCGCTCTGCCCGGCGAACTGCCTCGAGCGCGCCTTCGGTGCTGAGCTCGAATTGCTCGAGCGCCGCTCGCGCGAAGCCCTGCTCGAAGCCAAATGTGTGCTTGCACTTGGGGCAGGTGATGTTCGTGTCCGCGGGAAGCAGTAGCTTCTGTGCGGATTCAGCGGGACGTATCCGGGGGTCGGGTGCTGCCATAGATCGCGATCCGAAGCGCTCAGTCCGGACCAGGATCTTACGCCCCAGATGACGGTGCGGGGTCTCATCCAGTACAAAGCCGCAGGCTCCCCTGTATGGACGGCCGCAATTTCCTCCCGAAGGCGCTCGTCCTGCCGTCGCGCACCCGCGACGGCAAGAGCCGGTTTGCGTTCCGCAACGATATCTAATGGGCAACGATGTCGGACTTCATCGGACCGAGAACACCCAGCAGGGCCTGCTTGTCGGCGTCGGCAACCTTGAATTTGTCGAGCGCACCGACCAGGTCTTCCACGAGCGCGTCGAATTGGCTGCTCTGGATACCCATCCCTGCGTGGGCACTCTTCATGTCTTTGCCCTTGTACTGACAGCGCCCACCGCTCGCCTGACAGATCTGATCGACCAGGTTGGCCTTGAAGGCCGCGAGGCGCTTCGGATCGGCCGCGGTGGCGGCAAAGAAGCTGTTGATGCGCTGGTCAGCGGCGACACGAGCGACGAACTCGTCAACGACGGCCGTGATCGCGGCCTTGCCGCCCAGGTGCTTATAGAGGCTGTCGGATGCGCTCTGCGTGGCCGCTATCGCGGGCGCGGAAAGTGCTGCGCCGATCAACACGAGCCTGAGAAACTTGCCCATCGTGCTCTCCGTTTGGATTGTTTAAATCCGGTCACTGCTGCTATACGAGCAGCCGTGACATATGGATGCACGGAATCCAACGCCGAGGCGCTGAGATAAGAATACCCGGCAGTTCCGGGTCACCGGACTGGCCGCTTGGGGGGAAGCATCGCTCGCTCACGGGATGCAACGCTGCGAACGCAGTCGATGAAGAGCTCTGCCGCAGGACCCAGCGTCCGGTTCTTCAGTGTAACGATCGCGACGGGACGCGGCCGAAGTCCGAGCTCGATCGGTAACGCTCTGACGGAGCTGAACCGGCTGAGCAGGGACGAGGGAAACGCACTCAGGAAATCGCCCCGCGCCACCAACGCCGCGCGGAGGTGAAACGACAGGGTGGTCACGCTCGCGCGCGGTGGTGTAAGCCCCTGCGCGCGAAACGCAGAGGCTACGTACTCGCTCTCTGGCATCTGTGGAGGTAGCAGGACCCACTTCTGGTTCACGAGCTCGCCCAGTGCAAGCTTGCGACGGCGCGCCCACTGGCTCTGTGCTCCCGCCACCACCACCACCGATTGGTCGTGAACGGTTTCGGCATTCAAGTCATCCTCGTGGAAGGGTTCGGCGACTCGCCCAATCAAAATGTCGAGTTTTCGCTCCCGCAGGTCGCGGAAGTCGAAAGCAATGGTGTCCACCTGGCGCACGTGGAAGACGAGTCGCGGATACCGCGAGGAGAGAGTGTCAATCACACTCGGCATCAGCGTGATGGCCACCGGTTCGCCGCACCCAATCCGCAACTCACCAACGCCCGGATCAGCCAGGAACTCGATCTCGCCGACACCTTGTCGCAGCTCGTCGAACACCGCCGCCCCGCGGCGCAGCAGCGCCTGGCCATAGCGTGTCGGCTCGACGCCACGCGGACCGCGATCGAGCAGCCGGACTCCCAGGGTGTGCTCGAGTGCCGCAATGGCCTTGGAGACCGCCGGTTGTGACATGGAGAGATGCTGGGACGCGCGAACCATGCTGCCGAAGTGCGCAACCGTCAGGAGGATGTGCAGGTCACGCAATTGCAAGCGCCGACCAATACGTTGTTCCCAGTGGCGTAGCGACCGATCGGCCATAACTAGAGGGTTAATCGTATAGAGCAAGAAGGAAATTCCGGTTATACGCCCGGCGTTATCATTCGGCCACAGATTCCAGTTGCAGCACCGATTGCGGAGTGTCCGACCCATGGCCGCCGCGAAGCTCCACCGGAACCGGTGATGTGACGTGCAAGCGTTGAGCTGCGAACTGCTCCATGCGCACCGCCTGTCGGCCTCCGTGGTTACGGTGGGACTCTGCTTCCTCGGCGCGCTCTGCGAGGGGTTCGATGTGCAATCGGCTGGCGTGGCGGCGGCGGGCATACGCCATGAGCTGCGGCCGACCTCGGAAGCACTTGGCCTTTTCTTCGCGGCCGGCGGCGCCGGACTCTTGATCGGTGCGGTGTGCGGTGGCTACCTGTCCGATCGGTTTGGACGCAAGAGCGTCCTCATCGTCTCGGTGGCGGCTTTTGGAGTCTGCTCGCTCATCACCTCCATTGCCCCGGATGTGCGGTCTTTGACCGTCGCTCGGCTGCTGACCGGTCTCGGCCTGGGTGGTGCACTCCCCAATCTCATCGCCGCAGTTGCCGACGCGAGTCCGCTCAGTCGGCGAAATGCGAGCATCGCCATGAGCTATGTCGGGGCGCCGCTTGGAGGTTTGCTGGCGAGCCTCTCCATTGCGCTGATCCCGCTCGATGCTTGGCGCACCGTGTTCAGGATCGGTGGCATCGCGCCGCTAATCGTCGTACCCCTGATGCTCCGTTATCTCCCAACGCCCCTCGCAGTGGCGCCCGCCAATCCGCGGACGCGAGCGCTTCGAGGCCGCACCGATGCACTCTTTGCACCCGACCGCGTTACCACCACCCTGACTCTCTGGGCCGGGTTTTTCCTCATCGTGCTCACGCTGCATCTAATGCTCAACTGGCTTCCGCAGCTGCTCGTGGGTCGAGGAGTTCCGGCATCGGAGGCTGCGCTTGCGCAGGCAGCGTTTGGCGCGGGGGCTTCGGCGGCCGGGTTACTCCTCGGGCCGTTGCTGGATTCCCGCGCGCGGCGAGCCGGCATTGCGCTCTGCGTCACGGCGCTTCCTGTCGTCTTGCTGTTGATGGCCAACACTGCACCGAACGGCGCCATGGTGTTTGTGCTCGCCTTCCTGCTCGGAGGTAGCATCATTGCTCAACAGGTGATCGTATATTCAGTCGCGAGCGCTTATTACGCATCGCCATCTCGCGGCACAGGAGTAGGCGCTGCCGTCGCAGCCGGACGTGTGGGTTCGCTCATCGGCCCACTCGTTGCGGCGGCTCTGCTGACATCCGGCCGCAGCTCCGATGAGGTGCTGACGGGACTCCTGCCGGTCGTCATCCTTTGCGGACTGTGCATCGGCTTTCTCGGCTGGAAGATTCTGTCCATGCCCGCGGCAAGCGAGCCGACGACGGCCAGAAAATATGCGCGGGAATTACCACATCGCGACAGCTGACGGATCAACTATCGCCGCGCTGCCCCTGGCGCAGTTCGACCTGTTCTGTGCACGGATTTCGTGGCTCACGCCAGCGGCCCTGACATACAGGAGGTTCCATGCCGTTCATCGCTAAACCAATGCGGATCGAGCCGGCTTTCGACGACCGCGCACTGGTCCGAGCGTTGTTCGAGCGGCATGCGCCGTATCGGGCGATCGCAGCCTATGCCCCGGATGCCGGTGTCGATGAAGCGCACGAGCACCCTGCAGGGACGGTGCTCCCGTGGTTCAGAGCGGACTGGGCCGTGGGCGGTAAACCCCTGATCGACGGCGCCGAACTGATCCTGCACAACAAAAGGTATCTTGAGGCAGCCCGAGCCGTCTTCGGCACTTCATGCGTGCAACCGGAATTCGTGGTCGTCAATCTGAATGCGCCTGGACCTGCCGGCTTCAGGCACCTCGACGTGCCGTCTTTCCATGGAGCGACCCGTGGGCACTACCCGCTACCGTTCCTGGATGCGATGCGCTGTTCGGGATTGTTCGAGCCCTGGCGCGTGGTCCATGCGGGAGCCCTCGCGTGGTTTTACGACGGTGCGGGCGGCAGCTTCGACTATTGGCCCGAAGGATTGGAGGGCCCTATGCGCAGCGAGCAGCCCCCCTTCGGTAACATCGCTCTTCTCTCGGACACCGACAGCATGTATCACCGGATCGGATGCGTCGGAACCCCAGGTGTTGCATTGCCGCGTATCTCGGCCGCGGCGCAGCTCCATCGCGATGCTGATGGCAGTTGGGTGATTATAGAAGGTGGCGAGGCTCGGGCCAGGTATCCAGACCGCGCTATTCGCCTCTCCGTGCTTTGGAAGGCGGCGGTGGGCGACTGCGGAGAGCGTGCTGACAGTCTGACACTCGATCGCATCATGCACATCCTCGCAACCGACTTGAAGGAACGGCGTCTGGAATTCCAGCTGCCTTCCGCTCCGTTGACGGATGGAGCGTGGATTTCTCTGCTCAAACGAGTCTATGGTCCGGGTGGCCAATTAACCGCTGCATACGCAGCAACCAAGGTCATCAGCGCGACGCGCGCTGGTCGAGGCGGCAGGCTGGAATGATGCCCGCAGCGGGCCGAAATAGTCGCCCTCGAATCTGGTGTTGTCGCCGTGCTCTGCCGCGAGCCCAGCGCCGTAGAGCCACTTCGCCGTGGCGGATTGGGAGCGGATGACCACCCAGCTGTCTCCGCGCCTCACCAAGACATCCATCCAAACCGCCTTGCCGCTGCTCTCCAGTCCGTTGGAGATGCTCCTTTCTGTGACACTGCCCTGAACCACAGCCACACTACCCAGCTCCTTCACGTACATGGGCCCCATTTGAAAGGACTCGAGTTTGTAACTGCCGGAGGTGAGATCCTCCAGTAACTCCTTCTTGGTCACAATCTTGGCCGTCGAGGTGAGCTCAGTCCAATCGTCGTCGAGGATTTGCTTCAGCCGGTTCGTGTCTGCGGCCTTGATTGCGTCGCCAAAATCCTGTTCGAGCTGCTTGAGGGTCTCGGTAACGTCCGCCCGCTCGGAAAGTGCCGTGTTGGAATGACCAAAGTTCAGTGCGACGCACACACAGGCGGGCACAACCACCTTTGCGAGCTTTATCATCGATGGTCTCCTATCCTGCTCTCGAGGTATCACTATCCGGAGTCCGGTGATCACGGATGCAACAGCGACTGGATCCGCAGTCTCAGAGTACCTGCAGCGATCGGGTCGACCCAGACCGCTTACTGCACCGGGCCGGCGGTTCGCTGCATCGATGAGCCGGCTCGCGTGCCTTGGCGTACAGTGACAGCCATGGGCGAGACGCAGACCCCGGTGCGTGCGACGCGTTGGCGCTGGATTGCAGTGATCTGGTGTGCCGGGGGGCTTTTCGACGCCAGTCAAAACGTCCTCATCATGCACAAGGAAGGCAGGCACCATTCGTGGCTGCCGCTTTTCGTAACCGAGCTGGCGGTCTGGGTGCCATGGGCTTTGGCAACTCCATTCATCAGTCGCCTGGCGCTGCGCTACCCCATCGCTCGTGGCGCGACCATCGGAACGGCCGCCGTACACCTTGCGACCTTCATCACCCTTACCGCGGTAACGGAGGCATGGTCTGCGCTGCTCCAGGTACTGTTCAACCCGTGGGCGAACCGCCGGCCGCCGGAGTTTGTCGACACGTGGAGCACGTCACTCCTCTATCAGGCTCTCACGTTCCTGATCGTATATGCCCTCATCGTGACGGTGACTCTGGTGCTCGACTCACGAGAGCGTATGACCCGCCAAATCGCCGAGACTGCGCGACTCAACGAGGAACTCTCCAGGGCGCAGCTGGCCGCATTGCGGCGGCAGATGGAGCCGCACTTCATGTTCAACACCCTCAATGCCATCGCCGGCCTGGTGCGGGACCATAGAAACGATGCTGCAGTCGGTATGATCGTCGGGCTCAGTGAGTTCCTGCGGCGAGCCTCGGAGGATGCGAACCGTTCGCAGGTGACGCTTGCGGAGGAAGTCGAGTATCTACAACGCTATCTCGACATTCAGAAGGTTCGCTTCGGCGAGCGCCTTCAGGTCAGCGTGGATATCCCGGCCGAACTGCTGCGCGCACAGGTGCCCAACCTGCTGCTTCAGCCATTGGTGGAGAATGCCATCAAGCACGGCATCGCCAGGCGTGTCGCTGGCGGGACTGTCCGCGTTACCGGTGCGTGTCAGAACGGCAACCTTTGTCTCAGTGTCTACAACGATGTCCCGCAGTTACCGGCCGACTGGCAGGTGAGACACACCGGGGTGGGTATCGGCAATCTGCGCACGCGCTTGCGAATCCTGCATGGAAGCCGATCCGAGTTACAGCTGCGGCGCGTCGAGGCTGACGGAGTCGAAGCGGTAGTCACGCTCCCCCTCGAGGAGACTTAGGTGACGCTTCCCGACAAGCGACCGCCGTCGATACACGCCCTGGTAGTTGATGACGAAGCGCTGGCGCGACGCAACATCACCATTCTGCTGCGCGCTGACCCGGACATTGCCTCGGTCGCCGAATGCGAATCCGGGTTGGAGGCCATCGAGAAAATCCGCAGATCCAGGCCTGACCTGGTATTTCTCGACGTGCAGATGCCCGAATGCGGAGGCTTTGACGTGCTCGAATTGCTCGGCAACGAACTGCCGTCGACCATCATCTTTGTGACGGCCTACGATGAGTATGCACTGCGCGCCTTCGAGGCCGGGGCTCTGGATTACCTGCTGAAGCCATTCGATGACGCCCGCTTCGGTCGTGCTTTGAATCGCGCCAAGGACCGACTCGCGCACTATAGGCCGTCACAACCTCAGAAAGCGGAGCGACTCGTAGTCAAGAGTCGCGGCCAGGTGCTGTTCCTGGATGTCGTGGACATCGACTGGATCGAGGCGGCCGGATACTACGCGTGCGTGCACGTGGGCGGTGACACGCACATCATCCGTCGAACGCTGTTGGAGCTCGAGCGCGACCTGGGAGACGAAAGGTTCATCCGCATCCACCGCTCGGTCATCGTGAATGTCGAGCGAATTCTCGGGCTGGAGCTGCAGAACGGCGGCGAGTACGAGGTCGTCTTGAAATCCAAGGTCCGCCTGCAGTTGAGCCGACGCTTTCGTCGGCGACTTCGGGACCGCATTGGCGGGATGTCGGCCAGTGACTAGTGGCCTCCGACACCCGCCGCTCGACTGCGCTGCGAGGGGCGCCGGAACGGCGGCAAGGATCCCGTTGCTACGCGTGTTGTTGAGGGGCCCTGCCAGGGTCAGTCTTCATAGCGACACGTTCGCTCTGGCCGCGAGACGAGTCAGAGGGGTCCGCAAGGTGAGTCCCGTGGCGGCGCCGAGTGCCATCAGCGCCGCTATGCCGCCGAAGGTCTCGGTAAACCCGAGAGAGTCGACCCACTTGCCGGTCACCCCGGAGAGATATCCTCCAAGCCCGAGCGTGAGCAGGTACCAGGCTCCCATGGTGACTGAGGCAAATCCCGCGGGAGCGGCCCGGGAGACGAAGCCGTAAGTGGCGGTCCAGGCCACGATCTCCCCGAAACCGAGCAGCGCGACGCCGACGAGCGGCATCCACAGAGGCGCCTGCGCGCCGTGCACCGTGAGCAGTCCCGACAGGTACATGAGCACATTTGCCAGCGCCGCCATGCAGATGGCGAAGAAGTATTTCTGCACGATGTCGATGCGAGTGCTGCGCGCCGCGAGATGCACCCACAGCGCGGCGATAGCCGGCGCGATCAGGATGACGACGGCCGCATTGATCGAGGAGAACCAGGCTACCGGCACGATGAAGCTGCCCACGGAGCGATCGACAGAGTGCTCGATGAACAGTGACCAGCTGCCGAACATCTGGAACCAGCCGATACTGAAGGTGCACATCAACCCCGCGAGCACCAACACCAGCACGATGCGTCTGCGGCTTTCACCGCTGGCGGTGCGCGCGGGGATCGCGGCGACTGCGGCTTGTTGAAGATCGAAGGACACGGCACCTCGCGCGCCGATGTTGCCGAGCCAGCGCGGTCCAAGGAGCAGGTACAGGCTGAGCGATACCGCCATGCCGACGGCAGCCGCGCCGAAGCCGTAGGGCCAGCCGAAGCGTTCGGAGGCCACACCCACGGCGAAGCCCGACAACATGGCGCCGACTGAGATACCGAGATAGTAGTAGGCAAACGCGCCTTCGCGACGAGGGTCGTCGGGATTGAAAGTCTCGCTGCACAGAACGACGAGGGTGGATTTCATCAAGGCGTTGCCGACGACCAGCAACAACAGCGCCGCGTAGAACCCGAACGCGCTCGCGCTGTACGCCTCGCTCAACCAGGCGATTCCGTCCACCCGGTCGATGGAAGCGCCGTGCTCTGCGATCGCCACCGAGACCGCGGGCCCGCGGCTGAGCTGTCCGAGCGGCACACCGAGGGAACGCAACGCCCCGAGTAATGGGGCGCGGTGCCACCATCCGAGCAACGCCGGTAAGTAGGCAGGCGAGGCTGTCAGGATCTGGCCGAGCAGCATGACGCTTGCACCGAGAGTGACCGCGCGCCGCCTGCCGAGTACCCGATCTGCGAGATAACCGCCAAATGCCGGGAAGGCGTACATCGCGCCGGAATACGCTCCGACGAGCCCGAGGGCCTGCGAGGAGGACCAGCCGAAACCGCCGTGCCCCACATCACCGGCGAGGAACAGGGCGAGGATGGCGAGCATTCCGTAGAAGCTGAAGCGCTCCCAGAACTCGACTCCGATGATGAGCCAGGTGCCACGGGGATAGCCAAGCCAGCCCGGCCGCAGGACCGCAGGCTGCGCACCTGCCGAGGGAAACGAGGCTCGTGGAGGCTGCAGTACCGGCCGCGTGCTCATGAGCTAACTGGACCCGACCGGTGGACCTGCGTGGGGCTGAATGGATTCATGTTGCGTACTCTCGAGTACGCTCGCGCGACCTGCGGCACGCGCCAGCTGCGCCGCTTCCCGGGTAAGCGCAGCCCGATCGAGCTTGTGGGTCCCGGACACCGGTAACTCCGCGCGGAACTCCACCAAGCGCGGGTGTGCATAGGCGGGTCCGTTCGCCAGCGCGTACTGCTTGATCTCGTTGGCGACCGGCTGCGCGCCCGGGCGCGCCACGATAAAGGCGACCGGGATCTGTCCCTTGATGTCATCCGGTGCGGGTACCACGATCGCCTGCGCCACGTCAGGGTGACGTTCCAGGAGTTTCTCCACCTCCCCCGGATAGATGTTTTCCCCACCGCAGACGAACATGTCGTCGGCACGGCCGACAAAGTAGAAGAAGCCGTTCGGATCGCGGCGCATGACGTCGCCCGTCAGGTACCAACTCGCGCGCATCCTTTCGGCTGTGACCTGCGGCAGGTTGAGGTATCCCTTCATGAGCGCGGGAGTTTGCACGGCCAACACGCCCTCATCGGGTGAAGGGCCGCCGACCAGCTGACACTCGGTGCCGGGGGCCGGATACCCGAGCGACAGCGGCGGCATCGGCAAGCCGGCCGGATGGGGTCCGAACGTCGCCGGACCCGCTTCGGTCGTCCCGAACCCGTTCGATACGATGGCGTTGGGAAAGAGACGCTCGATCTGCACGAGCAGCGCATCGGTGAGCGGTGCCGAGCCGATCGAGATGCTACGCACGCACTGGAGATCGAGCTGCGCCATCAGCTCGGTCTCGCGCACCATCATGGCGAACATGGTGGGGATGCCGGAGAGCATGGTGCAGCGATGCTCGGCCACCGCGCGCAGATAGGAACGCGGCTCGAAGCGTGGCAGCGAGAAAATCGTGACCCGGTTGGTGAGCGCCACCGTGGAGAAGAAGAGTCCATTCATGTGATACAGCGGCGCGACGACGAGCGTGCGCTCGCCGGGGGTGTCTTCGCCGAGCGCCTCACAGAACCGCGACAGGGCCCAGAGCTGACCAGCGTGGTGGAGCGGCACGCCTTTCGGTACGCCGGTGGAGCCCGAGGTGTAGAGGATCTCCGCCAGGTCCTCCTCACCGGGGTTGAATGTGTCGAGCGGACCCGGATCGAGGAAGTCCCTGAATTCCGCGCCGCCCTGCGCGTCGAACGACACGGTCGGGATGCCAGCCGGCGCGAGCACCGCACGTCGCTCATCGACGAAGGTAAGCTTGATTTCACTGTCGCCAAAGATGTGCGCGATGGTCGCGGCGGCGAGCTTGAAGTTCACGGGTACGGCGACAGCACCCATGCGCATGACACCAAGATAACTGACGAGGAACTCGAGGCGATTTTCGGCGAGGATGCCGACGCGCTCGCCGACACGAACGCCGCGGCGGCGCAGCCCGCGCGCCAGGGCGACGATACGCTCGTCGAGCTCCACCGCAGTCAGTTGCTGTCGCTGAGCGCTGCCGCGCAGGTCGATGAAGGCGGGACGACTTCCGAGCGCCGGCAGGCGCAGGATATCGCCGAGGTTTCTGAGCCCGCTCACGCCCGGGAGCGCCTCACGGCCGCAACACGACCTTGCCGAAGACTTCACGATCCTCGAGCAGGCGCTCGCCTTCGGCCGCCTGTGTCAACGGCAGCACGCGGTCGATGACGGGCTCGAGTCGGCCGGCGGCGACCAGCTCGAGCAGCGTCCTCAGATCCTGCTTCGTCCACCCGTTGGAACCTATCAGGGTCTGCTCGAAGGTCCACCAGTAACGCGCATCGAGCTGCAGGTCGAACCCCGCCGTGGCGCCACAACAGAGGATGCGGCCGCCCACTTTCACGCATTTCTGCGTTTCAACCAGCGTGTCCCCGCCGCTGAAGTTGACGGCGACGTCGACGCCTCCCGAACCGGTGACCCGCGGCTTGCCATAGAGCTCCTTGACGGCATCGAGAAACGGGCGCTGCCGGTAGTTCACCACGTAGTCAGCACCGATCTCCCGCAAACGCTGCAGCTTCGCTTCACTACTCGCGCCGGCGATCACTTCGGCCCCCGCCAGTTTGGCGAGCTGCACGCAGGCAACTCCCACGCCGCCGCTCGCGCCGAGTATCAGAACGCGCTCGCCGGCCTTGAGCCCACCGCGGAGGACAAGCATGCGATGGGCCGTGCCGTAAGCCAGCGGCAGACACGCCGCCTGCTCGAAAGTCACTCCCTGCGGGATCTCGATGAGCATGGATTGCGCGACGACGACCTGCTCCGCCCGGCCCCCGGGGAGAGTCTCGCCCAGCATGCCGAAGCGTTCGCTGTCGCGGAGCACCGGATCGGCGAGGACACGCTTGCCGAGCCAGGACGGATCGGCATCGGGCCCCACCGCGACGACGGTCCCGGCCAAGTCGGAGCCGGCGATCACCGGCAGCGCGATTCGCACTCCGGGCATACCGCGACGGCTGAAGATGTCGTGATAGTTGATGGAGGTCGCGGCGACGTTGACAAGAACCTCGGCGGCGGCGGGGCGCGGGCTCGGAACCTCGCAAAGCTGCAGGGTTTCGCGGCCTCCGTGTGCGGTGGTGAGCACTGCTCGCATATCTTTTCCGCATCAGCCCGGCTGCGTGCCGTAGCAACCGCGCCCCGTCGCGATCAGCCGGCCGGAGGTGTCCTCCACATCGACGTCCACCACACCGACCGTTTTCCCCGCCTTGCGCACGCGAGCACGCGCGATGAGATCGGTAGCGAACGCCGGCCGCAGGTAGTCGACGCGAAAGTTGATCGTCGGTACTCCGTGGCCGACCACCCCGATCAGCGCGAAGTCCCCGGCGATGTCGATGAGGCTGGCGATCACGCCTCCATGGAACTGCCCGGTGCCCGGAGCCCGCTCCACCTGCGGGGAAAAGACACAGCGGATCGCAACACTCTGCGCGGCCGGGTCGTAGTCCTCCAGCCTCAGGCCGAGGAGCTGATGAAAGGGGCTCTCGGCCAGCAGCGCGGCGAGCCCTTCCGGGGTCGTACTAGCGTGCTTCATGCGCTGCTCGCGCTGCGGTCATATGCTCATATCGCGGAATTGTTTGCCCTCGCCGTAGATCGATTAAATCCTATCGGCGGGGGCGGCGTCATTCGATCCGCAGCATGAGTACTGCGATCGGCCGGGCGGCAGCGGTACCTGGTCATCGAGCAAGCGGACAAACCTGCGGCCGTGAGGTGGCCCTGCGCGCGCCGTGCCCAGTGAGATCGTCGTTCGAGTCGAGTAAGGAGCGGCTGGGCGTGAGCGAAGCGGTGGACATCGTCAAGGGCGTCGATCATCTGATCGTGACGGTGCGCGACCTCGATCGGTCGGAACGCACCTGGCGGTCGCTCGGGTTTCATACCACCGCGCGGGGCTTTCACCAAAGCGGTGGCACGGCAAACCACCTGATTATGCTCGACCGCACCTACATCGAGCTGCTGGGGCTGGCCGACCCGTCTGCGGACTCTCCCTACCGGCAAATGATAGAAGAGAGCCCCGGTCTGTCGGGGCTTGCCCTGCGCGGATCGGCCGCCGAGACATACCGGTACTGGCGCGCACAGGGGCTCGAGCCCTCCTCCCCCGAGAGCCTGGCGAGGGGCGTAGAGATCGGCGGGCGAGCCGAGGTGGCCCGCTTCGGGCTCACGAGGTTGCCGTCCTCAGCGGCGCAGCCCTTTCTGCTGTTCTGCTGCGATCACCTGACGCCGCAATTCGTATGGCAAGGGGCTGCATTGCATCCCAACGGAGCCACGAGACTCGAAGAGCTGCTCATCGTCGTCGATGGCGCGCACTCCCTGAGCCACTTCGAGCACATCACCGGGCGCACGATCGCCAACGACGCCGGCGGCGGCACGCTCGCATTGGGCGAGTGCCGGGTCACCTTCCTGCCAGCGGATGCTTTCATGCAGCGCTTTGGCTCCGAAACAGGCGTCAGGCTCGTCAAGCTGCCGACGCTTGCGGCATTCGCCCTGGCATCCACCGACCTCGGCCGGGTACGCCGGTTTGCGCAAGAGGCAGGTTGGCGTGTTCGCAGCACGGGCTCCGGAGGATTCGCGGTCCCCGTCCCTCCTGAAGGAGTGGTCATCGAATGGTCATCGGCAACCTGAACGTGCGCACCGAAACGGAGCGCTTCGAGCGGAACGTGCAGCAGCGCGCAGCTGCAGACGATGTTCTCGTGGCGCAGCGGCCCATCGTCGGCATGCTTCAGGATGACGGCGAGCGTCTGCTCGGTGAGATGCTTGCCCCTCGCTCGCCGCTTCACTCCGCCATCGGCGCCGTACCGGTGCCTGGCTGGACGGCTGCAAGCGTGCGTCACTTTCTCCACGCTGCCGAAGGTGATGGCTACTGGGACTTCTACCGGCCGTGGACGGGACTGATGCTGTCGGTTACCGATGCCGCCTACCGCCATGACACCTGGGTGAACGTAGAGGGCGCGGCCTACTTCAAGGTACGCATACTGCTCTCCGGGACCTTGCGGGCGCGAACGGGCGAGATCATCGCCCGGGCGCCGGAGGCACTCCTGTACGTGTCGCCTGGACAAAGCCGCGAGGGCTATTACATTGCTGCGGGGGAGCCGGTGCGGATGATCGTGCTGCACTGCCGGCCGCAATTGCTGACTCACGTGCTGGGCCTCGATCCGCCGGACATTCCCGCGCCGCTGAATTCTCTGCTCACGCCGGATCGAGCGACCGCGCGGCGGCGCCTGACGTCGAGCCCGGAAGCGATGCAGGTGGCCCGGCGCATCATGGAGTCGCGTCACAGGCTCTCGCCTGCGCTGCGCGACCGATACCTGCAGACGCTCAGCATGGAGCTGTTGCTCCAGGTGCTCGGTACGCTCGAGCGCCGCTCTCTTGCGCAGGCTGAGGCAACGGTCAATAGCCGTGACGTCGCACGCATCTACAAGGCGCGCGATTACCTGGCGCAGCATTTCGTCGATCCGCCCAACATCACGGAGTTGGCGCGGCAGATCGGTCTCAACCGCACCAAGTTGAAGGAAAGCTTCAGGCGCATCGTGGGGTTCACGATTTACGACTACATCGTGCGCCTGCGCCTGGAGCGCGCCGCGGAAATGCTGCTCACTGGCAACTATCCGATTGCGCAGGTTGCCTACGCGGTCGGCTACGAATATCCCGCGAACTTCACGGCTGCCTTCAAGCGCCACTTCGGGCGGCTGCCGCGCGACTTCAAGCACCGCCAACTTGTCACGGGAAATCCGATTCAATGAGCTCAAATTCGGCTTTGCGGGTCTTCTTGAGTGCCGTTGCGGTTATCGCCGGCAACGCGTCCATCGCGGCCGAGCCGCCGCGCCTCTCGGTCACTCCCGCCTCGGGGCTGGTGGATGCCCCATTCCACGTGGTGCTCGAGCAGGCGCTGCCCGGCTCCAGCGTGGAGATCAGTGCCTCCCGGCCCGATGTGAGCGGACGAACCTGGACCGCAGTGGGTGAGTATCTTGCGGACGCCGATGGACGCGTGGACATCGACACGGCGCCTTCGCTCGGCGGAAGCTATGAGGGGGTGAGCCCGCACGCCCTGTGGTGCTCCGCGATTCCCGTCGCAGCCGACCGGCTGAGTACCTATCTCGCCGAGCTCCCGCAGCATCCCGAGCTCGGCACATCACCGAAGCTCGATGTGAAATCCGTCTATACGGTCACTCTGACCGCCCGCATCGACGGCAAGGCCATTGCCACGGCGACAGCCACGCGCACCTATGCGGCCGGCATTGTCGCGGAGGAGGTCAGCACCAGCGACGGCGTGCGCGGACGGTTCTTCCCTGCCGCGGCCGGGCAGGGAGCGAAGATACCCGTCGTGGTGGTCGCCGGTTCGGGCGGCGGCCTCCCGGAAGAGCAAGCGGCCCTGCTCGCTGCTCACGGCTATCCCGCCCTCGCACAGGGCATCTTCGCCTACAAGGATTTGCCGACGGCGCTGCGCGCCATCCCCCTCGAGACCTTCCGCGCCGGCGCGCACTGGCTCGAGCTGCGTACCCGCGTACGCAAGGTGGCGATCATGGGGACCTCGAGAGGGTCCGAGGCAGCGGGGCTCGCCGCCAGCTACTTCCCCGAGGATTTCTCCGCGGCGGTGGTCTACGTCCCCTCGCATCTCAGCAACGGCGCCTTCGACCTGAGCGACAAGGAACTCGTCGCTGCGTGGACCTTCCAGGGCAAGCCTCTGCCCGCGGATCGAGGCGAGACCGATTCCAACAATGCCGACGCCAGCACGCATGCCGCGCAGCCGCCGGGCTTCGTCGGCACGCCGTACTACCTTCCGACGTGGAGCGATCCGGCGATTGCAGCCCGGCTAGGCATCCCCTTCGAGAGGATGAGCGGGCCGGTGCTGGCACTGGGGGCCGGCGCCGATGAGATGTGGCCATCCTTCATCGGTGCGGCGCAGATCGGCCGGCGCCTGGCGGCTCACGGCGAGGCCGACAAGGCCGAGGTGCACATCTATCCGGGCGCCGGGCACGTCGTCTCGCGCGTCGGCAGCGGCGGGCCATTCTCGTCCTTCGTGTATCACCCCGTCGCCAGAGATTTCGAGGCGACCGGCGGGCTACCCAACGCCAACTGCGAAGGCTCCTATGACGCGTGGGACAAGGTGTTGCAGTTTCTCGCCAGAAACACCGTGCGCTAGTCAATAAAAGAAAGGAGCGCACGGCCGCTCCCGACTCCAACACGCCGCCGTGACTCGTTTGTCACCGCGGCGCTACCGCAGTGAAATCCAACGCTCCGCTACGGGAGCCGCGCGTGTAGCGAGAATGCAGCAGCGGGCGCTCCCGGGTCCGCTCGCATGCTTTTCCCGTCGACTCGCATGCTTTGTCAGGCTGCAATCTCCCTAACATCCAACGATCCGTCCAGTGCCGACGGTGCACCTGCCGCGGCACGCGGCAAGCGAGGAATTCCCAGTGTTGAACTCTGGTGCTGACGATAGAGGCAACGGTTATATGGCAGGGGCGACGGCTGCAATCCTGACCGATCGCTCGCGGGGCATTGCCGATGGCAAGGTGTGCGCCGCGAAGATCTGCCAGGCTCTCATTTGCCTGGCGATCCTCTCCGGCACCTGGGAAGCGCGTGCCGCCGCAGGAGACGATGCGGATGGCGCCGGGCTCCAGGAAGTGACTGTCACGGCACAGCGCTTCCAATCGACCGTACAGAACACGCCGATCAGCATCTCGGCCGTCACGGGTGATCAGCTCGACGCCGCCGGTATCACTACCATCGAGGATCTCGCACGCAATATTCCAGGACTGTCGATGCGCTCGGCGGGCCCGGGGCAAACCGAATACGAGGCGCGCGGGCTCGCCTCGAGCGGCGGCTCGGCACCTACGGTCGGTTTCTATCTGGACGACATTCCGCTCACGCCGCCCGCCACCTCGCAGACGGGCAAGGTGGTGATCGACCCGAATCTCTACGACGTCGACCGCATCGAGCTCCTGCGCGGGCCGCAGGGCACCCTTTACGGGTCCGGATCGATGGGCGGCACCGTACGCCTGATCACCAATGCGCCGCAGCTGAACACGTTCGGCGGCTCCGTTCAGGGAACTCTGTCGGATACCGAGGGAGGCAGTGGCAATGGCGGCGGCAGCTTCATGCTGAATGTGCCGATCGGTGAGACCCTGGCGGTCCGCGTCGTCGGTAGCGCCGGCTACCGCAGCGGCTGGATTGACCGCGTCGTCCTGAACCCGTTCCCCGAGGACGTGCCGTTCTCGGCGCTTCCCGCCTATGGCCGCGGCAACGTGCTGGCAGCTCCGGTGCAGGAGGTGGTGCACGATGTCAATACGCAGTATCTGGGCTCAGTTCGTGCGAGCCTTCTGTTCCAGCCCAACGACGATTTCTCCATCGTCGGCAGGGTGCTCTACCAACACATGTCCATGGGCGGCTATGACCAGTTCGACAATCCCCCGGGAGTTCCCTACCAGTCCAATTACTTTCCCTACAACATCCCGGAGCCGATCAAGGACTGGGTGCATCTGTACAGCCTGACCGCCAACTGGAATCTCCACTTCGCCGACCTGACGAGCACCACCGGATACTTTCAGCGTCACGAGGAACAGACGCAGAACGCCTCCGAGTCGATCAGCTGGTTTTCTGAGATTTACCCTTATTTCCCCGCGCCCTATTCCGAGATCGACATCACCCGGCAGTTCAGCGAGGAATTGCGTCTGAGCTCGAAGGCAGACGGCGCGCTGCGCTGGGTGGCCGGTGCCTTCTACAGCGACGACCGCAACGACTGGGACGAGTACGGCAGCAGTGACGGAGCCTCGTTTCTAGCGCTCCAGCCGGATGGCGTCGTTTACGACGGTGACCTGTACTATCGAGTCCGGCAATACGCGCTGTTCGCCGATGGGTCGTACAGGCTCACCGAGCACTGGAAATTCGAGACCGGATTGCGCTGGTTTCGCTATGACAGCCTCTCGAGCAATGTCGCCAGCGGTTATTTCGCGCCACCGCCCGCGCCGTTTCAGGAATTTACGATTTCCGATCACGGGCTGAACCCGCGATTCGATCTCTCGTACTCCCCCAGCACGGACCTCACCACCTACCTCTCGGCGTCAAAGGGATTCCGGCCCGGCGGTCCGGCAGGGCCGAATTACCCCTCCTTCTGCGGCGGAGGTCAGACGCCGCCCTACTACCCCGACTCCGTGTGGGACTACGAGCTCGGTGAGAAGGCGAAGCTCTTCGACAACCGCCTTAGCATCAACGCCGATATCTACTACATCAAGTGGAGCGGTGTGCAGGAAACGGTGGCGCTGCCGTGCGGCTACACCTACGAAGCGAATGCCGGAGACGGTCGCTCCTTCGGGCCGGAGCTCGAGATCAATGCCAAGCTGTCGTCCGAGTGGCTGCTCACGGCAAGCGCCAGCTACACCGACGCCAAAATCAACCACCCGACCTCGGAGTTCGTCGCCGCGGTACTGACCAACCCCGCTCCGGGTGGCATACCGGGCTGCCCGAGCGTCACTAATTGCGAAAGCATCCCGATCCTCAACGTGCCCAAGGATGCGGCGAGCGTCGCGCTCGTCTATTCGACGAACGTGTTCGACCACCAGTTCACCGCCCGAGTCGCGGATGTCTACGTGGGTTCCGCCTTCGATCAGGCTTACGCCTTCGGTCTCAGGCTGCCGGCTTACAACCTGGTGAACGCACGCCTCGGGCTCGGCGGCGACCGGTGGTCGGCCAACTTGTTCGTCGACAATCTCACCAACAAGATCGCCGAGCTCACTACCAATAACACCCAGTTCCAGTTCAACATCCCGCAGCTGGTGCGCGTCTCGACCAACCAGCCGCGCACCTTCGGCACCGAGGTCAATTACCGCTTCTAGCGGACGTCTTGCACGGAGTGGGAGCCATTCCTACTCCTAGGACATGACCCTGCCCGCGATCAACGGGTGGAACGTGCAGCGCTATAGTCCTGTTTGGTCGATCGACCTCGAAGGCCGTCTGCAGCTGTTGGGGAACAACGGAGCCTATTGTTATGCAAAGCTCACCGCGACGATCCGCAAGCGAGTCCCTGTCGATGCTGATTCGGCGGCGCGCGCCGCGTCGGGCAGTCCTCGCCTGGTTCCTCTTGCTCTCGCTGCCCCTGACTGGCGTGCCGCCGGCGGCGCTGGCGGCGGGCTCGCAAAAGCCGGTGATCGTCTTCATGACGGATTTCGGCACGGTCGATGATGCAGTCGCCATCTGCAAGGGCGTCATCAAGACACTGGCTCCGGATGCCGAGATCATCGATCTCACTCACCAGGTCACACCCTACGCCATCGCGGAGGGCGCGCGCTTTCTCGTGCGGACGTCCCAGTACTACCCGCCGGGGACCATCTTTCTCACGGTGATCGATCCCGGGGTGGGGACTGACCGCCGCTCGATCGTCGTCAAGACCCGGCGTGGCCAATACTTCGTGCTGCCGGACAACGGGCTGATCACCCAGGTAGCGGACCGGGACGGCATCGCCGGAATCCGCGAGCTCACCAATCCCAGGTGGCGCCTCGGCGCAACGGTCTCCTCGACCTTTCACGGTCGCGACGTCTACTCGCCTGCCGCCGCCCATCTGCAGCGCGGCGAGGACTGGACTGAGGCGGGACCTGAGCTCGAGCGTGTGACGCGGCTCGAGGTGGCGCAGGTGAGCATCGATGCCTCGGGTCTCCGCGGGCGGGTCGTGGGTCTCGACGGGCCTTTCGGGAACCTGGTCACGAATATCTCGGCCGAGGACCTTCAGCGACTCGGGTATCGCGTGGGCGACACGGTCCGGGTCACGCTCTCAGGAAACGCGCTCAAGGTTCCTTACGTGGCGACGTTCGCTGCTGTACCAGTCGGCCAGCCGTTGCTGTTCATCGACTCGCGTGGTCTCGTGAGCCTCGCGATCAACCAGGGCAACTTCGCGCAGGCACATGGCGTCACGCCACCGGCTCCATTGATCATCGCGCGCAAATGACGGGAACCCGGCCGCCGCGGGGCGACGCCCTCGCCGCGCGACTTGGCTCACCAAGCGTGGATTTCGCATCAGCTCTGGGCTTCCGTCCGTGGCGGACGATCATCCTCGTGCGATGGCAAAGCCTGCGTCCAGCCAGGCATGAATACCACCGTAGAGCGGCCGTACGGGGTGAAACCCCATGTTGATGAGCTTGCGGGCAATCCTCGCGGAGGTGGCTTCGTTTGGACACGCGCAGTAGACCACCGCCTCCCCGCCGCGACGACTATATTCGAGGTCCTGGAGCACAACCTCAAAGGCAATGGCCCCCGGGATGATCCCATCGCGCAGCCGACTGGCGCTCGGTCGGGCGTCAATGAGCAGCACCGGCGCGCCCTCCTCGCGCAGCCGATTGAGCTCCTGGACCGTGATGCGGCTCATGCGCAGTTGTCGGAAGAACTGGTGCCGCCGCCACAGCTTCAAGGCAAGAAAGACTGTGAGCAAGACGAGAATCAACAGGCCGCCGACGCGCCCGAGTGCCGCCAGTTCGGCGAATACATCATCCACCGCATCGTGAAAGATCGAGCCGAGAACAACCCCGGAGCCGGCCCACAGCGCTGCCCCGATGGCGTCATACACCAGGAAACCGGACAAGCGTGCGTTCACGACCCCCGACATCGCCGTCGCAACCGCGCCGAGACCTGGGATGAATTTCGCCACCACGAGCACCCGCGTGCCGAAGCGGATAAAGAGATGTTCTGCATCCGCCACACAGGAATCGGGCTCGAGGCTCAAGCGGCACATCGCCCGCAGCACGCGGCTGCCAAAACGGCGGCCGGATGAGTACCAGGCAAGATCCGCCAGAAGACACGCGGCCACGGCTGCCAGCGCGATCTGCGCCAGCGCCGCATCGCTGCGTGCCGACCACGCTCCCGCCACGATCAATACCGGGTACGTCGGTAGCGGCAACCCGACCTGTTCCACGAGCACCAGTAGGAAGACCGCCAGAACGCCGACGTGCTCCAGCCACATCGTCAGCGTTGCCATGGATCTCTCCGAGTTACGACGGCGTTTCGTCGCACAGCCCCCTCCCCTGGAGCCCACCAGTAGGCATCATAGGACGATGAAGCCCGAGCGGCGACCCTTCCTAACGGACCGTTCGGCACTCAGACCTGCTCGGCGGCTGCTCGCTGAGAGGATCTCACTTGACGGAAGTCTGCGTGAGCGCGCTCAGGCCTTCCAGCAACGCCTTATGAAAGGCCGCCGGGTCCTGAATCATCGGTGAATGTCCCAACTCAGCGAACTCGATCAATTTGCAGTGTGGAATCAACGCAGCCGCCTTCTTGCCGAGCTCCGGATAATGACCAAGGGTGTCGCGCACCGCGGGCGGCGCGAGGTCCTTGCCGATCGCGGTCGTATCCTTGTCGCCGATCATCAGCAAGGTGGGCACCGATAACAGCGGAAACTCGTATATCACCGGCTGGGTGTAGATCATGTCGTAGATCGCCGCCGAGTTGAAGGCGACGAGCTCCTTGCCGGGACCGGCGTTCAGCCCCGCCAGCATGTCGACCCACTGCTCGTACTGTGGCTGCCAATGTCCAACGTAGTAAGTGTTGCGCTCGTAATTGCGAATGGAATCTGCAGTGACCTTCAGCTCGCGCGCGTACCACTCATCCAAAGAGATCGACGGCACACCCTTCGCCTTCCAGTCCTCGAGACCGATCGGATCGACCAGCACCAGTTGCTCCGTTTCATCGGGGTACATCAATGCATAACGCACGGCGATCATCCCGCCGGTGGAATGGGCGACGAGCGTGGCTTTGTGAATCCCGAGCGAGTGCAGTAGCGCGTTGGTGTTGCGCGCCAGCTGCTGAAACGTGTACTGGTAGTGCGGCGGCTTGGTGGACTTACAAAACCCGATCTGATCCGGCGCAATGACTCGATAGCCTGCGGCGACCAGCGTTTCGATGGTGGCGCGCCAGGTGGCTGCGCAGTAGTTCTTGCCGTGGAGCACGACGACGGTCCGGCCGCTGTTTTGTTGAGGGTGCACATCCATGTACGCCATGCGCATCCGTTCCTGTTGCGAGGAGAACTCGAACTGCGCCACCGGATAGGGGTACTCGAAACCCTGAAGCTCCGGCCCGTAGACCCCCGCGCCGAGTGCCATCACCGGAAAGAAGCTCACGCTGAGCATTTTGAGAATCACGCGAACTCCGGTCATGAAGCCAGCCGGCTCGAGAGCGGGCGGAGTGCGGCGAACGCAGGGACTGGCGATGAGCTCGCCGAAGCCATCCGGAGATGGGGCAAATCATGCCGGATGTTTGACATAAACGAGCGGGCACGTCTGCTATATATAAGGAGACGGTCGATCTTCCCAAGATCGCGTGAGGGCCTGCATCGCGCTGCTGATCAAGCAACCGCGGGTCATCCCCCGCCGCGCTTCGCTTCGTACACCTTGAGGCGCACGAGCGCGGCTGAAAGCAGCGCAGTCGTAACCCCGTGCGCCGCAGCCCGGGCCACCAGGTCGCCGATGATCTGATCGGCCTCGACCGCGTGACCCGCCTTCATGTCCCGGTACAGCGAGGAGGTCATGGAAGATGCGGTATCGGTGAACAAGCGCATGGACCGCTCTTTGAACTCCCCGGACAGCGGCCGCCACGCCACGCCTATGGCTGCCACCACCTCGCCGAACAGACGCTGCGCGAGCTCGATACCGCCGGGCGCGCGCGCCACCTCACCGATATTGCCGTCCATGAGGCAGGTGATCGCCCCCAAGCTCGCGAGAGTGGCCCATTTCTCCCACATCTCGCGCTCGATTTCGGTGGACAGACGGGCGTCGAAACCTGCTCCATCGAGGTATCGGTGAAGCGCCAGGACGCGGTCGGACTTCTCGCCATTCCACTCGCCGTAGGCCAGGTCATGAACGCGCCCGTGGTCCAGAATCCGTCCCCTTTCGTCGAGGCTGGCAGCCAGTTGCGCGGCCCCACCGAGCACCTGACTCGAGCCGAAAGCCGATCGCAGCGTGTCCATATGTCGCATACCGTTCAGCACGGGCAGAATCAGAGTCTCCTCGCCGACGGACGCCCGGCAATCGTTGATCGCCGCCGTTAGCTGATAGGACTTGACGGCGAGCAAAATGACGTCGAACTTACCTGCGACCTCATCCGCGGTCACTGCCTTGACCGGGATTACGCTGTCCTCGCCATGGCTGACGAGGGTCAACCCCGCCGCCAGTTGCGCAAGGCGCGCGCGACGAACGAGGAAGGTCACGTCCCTTCCCGCTGACGCGAGGCGTCCGCCAAAGTAGCCGCCGACGCTCCCCGCTCCAACGATCAGCATTCTCATGGGCCTTCCCCCGCGCTGCTCCTGCGCTCGAGTTGAAGCTGGTGAGCGATTTCCCTCCGCTCACATGGTGGCGGCAAGTATAGATCGCGGGCTGATCGGGGCGTTCGCTAGGGCACGGCCTCCACGGAGTTGCGCCGGCAGCTCGCATCAGGCTTGGGCATGATCACGTGCGATTGCCGCAGCCACTGCCGGTAGCGCCGTATGCGGCGCGCCTTCCGCCACATCTTGACCCGGTGGAACGACTTCTCGTCCCGATCCTCGGCGTACAGCTCACGATAGATCTGCAGCGCCCCAGCGAGACCGAGTAAAAATAACGCCGGCACCAAGAGTGATGCCCCGATAATGAGCGCCGCGCCGCTACTCATTGTTTAACGCCATGCCCCTCGTAAGAACGCCACCCCCGCTCGCCATCGCCAAAGAGAGGGCCCCTTCTTCAAAGCGCGCACCGGCTTGGGGGGGAGACCGGAATACTGCGCAGCATTGGGTACAGTGGTACTTGAAGAAGGGGCCGAAACCCATCGCCTGCACCTCACACCATGCGGGCGATTGTCACCCGCCCCTCGGGCGGTGTATTGGTCATGGCTGCCGAATTTGAACAATTCCGCGCTTGCCATCGAACCGGATCACCCGGGTCTTACGACGACGGACACTCGGCTCGGAGTGCTGCCGCAGACAGGGCATTTACCGATGCTCGAGGCCCCTGAAGCTGTGGCCAAGGCGACTCGGCAGCTTGTCAGCGAGCTCTGATCGCAATCAGCAATCAATCGGCACGCGCGCTCCGCACCCTAGCGCGACTGCAGTGAACGTCTGAGATCCTCGGTCGCCGCCAGGCTCTCGAGAACCCGTTCGCGGTTCGGTGCCAAGCGCGTTTCGTCGTACTCGCGGAGAGCCTGCTGGCCCGCCTCTCCGGTAGTGCCGCCGGATCTTCTGACGGCGGCGATGAAGGCGGCGCCATCCGCAAGGCCCGACGAAAAACCGGCACCGACCATCGGTGAGGCGACATGGGCGGCGTCCCCCATAATGCCCACTCTTCCGCCCACCAACCGCGTGGGCAGATATTCCGAAAGTGGCGTCCCAAAAAGCACTCGGCGCTCTACGGCCAGCCTGAGAATCTCTCTGGCTGCTCCGTGCCAGCGTCTCTCTATGGTCTGCAGCAGCTCGGCGCGCAGCTCATCGTCGATGGCCGTCTCCGGCACGCTTCCCATGACCTCGTTGCCAACGAGATACCCGCGCTCTCGCAACCACCCGGTGCGGCTGGCATCGTACCAGGCGACGGTTATCGAACGCGTACCGGGACTCGTTGCCCCGTCAGGTCCGGGGACGCGGTACACGACGAGTCGTGCCGCTTCGGGGTGATGCGACCTTCCCCCGCCCAGGTAGGTCTGCGCAAGCAGCGCCGAGGGCAGCCATAACTCTGCCACCAAAGCACGCCAGATGAGGAAGCCACCGTACGGTGCATAGGGCTGCACCGGCCACACTGCCCGGCGAACGATACTGCGGTATCCGTCCGCTCCGATAGCAACACTCGCCGACGCACGCACGGATGGCCCCGAAAGCACTGCTTCCTCCCCGGCGGATGTAACGACGTCGATACGGGAGGATTCCTGCACGACCAGACCCTCGGTTGCGTCCGCGACGGCGCGAAGCCAGCGAAAAATCGCCAGCCAGGTCGATGTGTCCCGATAACCCTCATTGACTACAGGAAGGGCGCGCGTGACGCCATCGACACTGGCGTCGACGCCCGTGGTTTCGCTGATGAGGGCCCGCTCCACTCCAAGTCCGGTGCCGCCTCTTTCTTCCCCGGCGGCCTGCTCGAACACCGTTACGGAGAGCCCGGATCGAGCGAGCCCTATGCCCGCGGCGAGTCCCGCGAGTGATCCGCCGACGATCGCAACATCTCCCGACAGCGCTTTGCTCATGGGGGTGCGCCCGTTGTCACTCAAGCCCCGCATTCTGCAGGGCGCTCACCATGAAGTCGATGAACAGGCGCACCCTCGGCGGCAGATAACTGCGGGTCGGATAGGTGAGATACAGCTTCGCCTCGCTGCACTCGAATGGCTCGAGGAAGCGGATCAGCCGACCGGCCCGCAGGTCTTCCTGAACATCCCAGAGTAATTTCCGCGCGACCGCGCGCCCCGACAACGCCCAATCGTGCACGATCTCGCCACTGCTCGTCGACAAGGTGCCCTGGACTTGCACCTGCACGAGGCGGCCCTTTTCCTGACTCCGAGCCGCGCCTCAAATGCCGCCAGGCGGCGGCTCACCGCGGGCAGGGAGCTGTGGATTCGTCGCGCGGTCTCCGACAGGCTGCCCGCGGCGACGATGCGGGCAAAAAGGCGTAAGTCGCTGATTTCTTCGGTCAAGCCGCCATCCTTCCACTTAGTGGAAGGGTACCATTCGCCTCCTCCATCTACCAGAAACGGCCGCCGTCGGTAGATTAGCCGCATTCGGTGTTGGAACCGGGTGCAAATCGCAACGGTGATTCAATGGAACAAATCTCCATTGGCGATTTCAGCGTCGGTGGCAGCGTGAGCTACGAGCTCGACCTGTGGGGGCAGATTCGCAACGAGGTCCGCGCCGGGGAGGCGAACGCAGCGGCTTCCGCCGCGGACCTCGAGAATGCACGCCTGTCGCTCATCGCTCAGCTGGTACAGGACTACGTGCAGCTGCGCAGCCTCGACCGTCAAAGCGCCATCCTCGACGACACGGTCACGGCGTACGCCCGTGCGCTCAACCTGACGGAGCAGCGCCACGGCGCTGGCATCGCGCCCGGCCTCGACGTCTCCCAAGCACAGACGCAGCTCGAGGCCGCACGCTCGCAGACCTCACAGGTGCTGGTGCAGCGCGCCCTTACCGAGCACGCCATTGCGGCGCTCATCGGCGTATCGGCATCGACGTTCTCTCTGCCGCCGGCAAGCGTCATCATCGAGCAGCCGCAGATCCCGAGCGGTGTGCCGACGACGCTGCTCGAGCGCCGCCCGGATGTCGCCGCCGCAGAGCGGCGCATGATCGCCGCCAACGCCGAGATCGGCATCGCGCGCGCCGCTTATTTTCCTTCCTTGACCCTCAATGCGCAGGGCGGCTTCCAAAGCACCTCAATCTCGAACCTGATCAGCGCGCCGAGCAGCTACTGGGCACTCGGACCGAGCGCCTTGCTCACGCTGTTCGATGGCGGTCTGCGACGGGCGCAGGTCGCACAGGCTCGCGCTTCCTTCGATGCCTCGGCAGCGGAATATCGCAGTACCGCGCTGGCCGCGTTTCAGCAGGTGGAAGACAGCCTCGCCGCATTGAACCACTATCACGACGCCGCTCTCGAGGAGAAAGCCGCGGTCGAGGCGGCGCAACGCTCGCTGAATCTGTCGCTGGCGCTCTACAAGCAGGGCGCGGCCGACTACCTCACGGTGGTCACTTCGCAAACCGCCCTCCTCCAAGCGCAGCTGCAGGCGCTGAATCTCGATACCTTGCAGCTGACCGCCAGCGTCGATCTGGTCCGCGCGCTCGGCGGTGGCTGGCAGGATTCCGCGCTTCGCGGCAGCGCGCTTCAGGCTTCCACCGGTGGAGTGCAGCCATGAGAATCACCCTGCCCACGTTGCTGAGCTTCAACGCCGGATATGTCGACACTGCCGGCTACCTGGCGTTACAGGGGTTGTTCACAGCGCACGTGACGGGAAACTTCGTGACCATCGCCGCCGCGCTCGCCTACGGCTCCACCGGCGTACTGACCAAGCTCTCCGCCTTGCCGATGTTCTGCCTGGTCATCATCTTCACTCGACTCGTAAGCTATGGCCTGCCGGGGGGTGACCGCGGCGTGCTGCCGGCGGTGTTGACGCTGAAGCTGATCCTGTTGGCCATAGGCGCAGGGCTCGCGATCTGGTGGGGACCGTTCGTGAACGGTGATGCCTGGACCGCATGGATCACCGGGATGGTTCTGGTCGCGGCGATGGCGATTCAGAACGCCGCACAGCGCATTCATCTCGGTGCGACACCGCCGACCACGATCATGACGGGCAACACGACGCAAATGATGATCGATCTCGCCGACTGCCTGCACGGGCTTCCGCCCGATAAGCGCGAGGCAACCGTGGCGCGACTGCGGCACCTGACGAAGGCGGTGACCAGCTTTGCCCTTGGCGCTGCAATCGCCGCGCTGCTTTTCAGTACCATAAAGATGTGGTGCTTTGTGGTGGCGCCGCTCGTGGCCGCGCTGGGGAGGCTCACCGCGGACGCCGTGCCGCTCGGCGGGTCGGCGGGCTCGAGCGGTGCCCGTCCGCTGAGTGGCCGGTGAGCCCTCGACCCGGTTGTTGGCGCGCACAGCACAAAACGAGTCACGCGCTTGGCGCGCAGGATCTAGCCGCAAACCGACCCGCTTCTTATGATCTGATCAACGAAGCCGCCTCATGGTGAGGGGCTCACTGACGATGAGGAGAGAACGTAATGAGTATGACATCGGCCGCCGCACCTGCTTCGATCGTGCTGGTTCACGGCGGATTTGTCGATGGTTCCGGTTGGCAGGGCGTCTACAGCATCCTGAAGAAGGATGGCTACGGCGTCAGCATCGTCCAGAATCCGACGATCTCGCTCGGCGATGACGTTGCCGTCACCAAACGGGTCATCGCGGCACAGGCTCACCCGGTGATCCTGGTCGGCCATTCGTACGGCGGCGCGGTGATCACCGAGGCCGGCAACGACCCGAAGGTTGCCGCGCTCGTCTACATCACCGCTTTTGCGCCCGATCGAGGGGAGTCGGTGTCCACGCTCATCAAGGACCCGCCGCCGCATGCGCCCGTACCGCCGATCCTGCCGCCGCAGGATGGCTTCCTCTTTCTCGACAAAGCCAGGTTCGCGGCTTCATTCGCTGCCGACGTGGATCCGCAGACGGCCCAGTTCATGGCGGACTCGCAGGTGCCGTGGGGCGTCGCTGCGCTGAGCGGTGCCATCGGCGACCCGGCCTGGAGGTCGAAGCCGAGCTGGTATCTCATCGCGACCGACGATCGGATGATCCCGCCGCCTGCTCAGCAGCTCATGTCGAAGCGCGCCGGGTCAACAGTGGTTGAGGTCAAAGGCAGTCATGCGGTTTACGTCTCGCAGCCGTCGGCAGTGGCCGCGATCATTGCCAAGGCTGCACGTGCCGTGATTTCAGGCGACATACCGCCGCGGGTGACTTCGAAGTAACCCATGCGCAGGGGTCACGCGGAGGCTGCCGGAGGCATCCCGCGTGACCTCCGCGCATTACGGGCAAGTACCTCGAGGCGATGGCATCGGCCATCTGGCTCGGTCCATTCGCAAAACGCCAGGGCGGCTCCGTTCTCACTCCTCATCCACGTTCCGTTCCTGAATTGAATCTCCCAGAACGCCCTGCCGCCGACAGTGAGGCCGGTGCGGATGAAGGCGCGACCCGACCAGAGTGTCAAGCGGGCGCTGACATCGAAAGCCAGCTCCCTGGCCACGTTGCCCAACAGAATCGCCGTAATTCCGGCGACACCCAACTGGATGCACGCGGCAGAGGTGTTCGGCAGGAGTCCCTCCCGCAACTCCGCGCGCAAGCCAGCCAAAATGACGACGCATCCTACGAGGCTGCAGATGCGCGCGCAGGTCGAATCCGCAGCCGGGCGGATCGCGGCCACGATGAATTCGTGCACGAACCACCTCGATGCGTGGCATCCGCCAGCCGCGAGGCACGTGAGTAAACGCTCTGCGACGGACATCTGTGCCGAGCTCGCGCGCCAGTCCCTGCCCCCCGCCGATCGCGCGCTGATCCCGGCGCGCCACGGCGGCGAGAGTACTTCGCAGTGCGTTAAGAACGAATTAAGAAACGCGGGTTATCCAACACACTGATTTCCCGATTTGACCTTGACCGTTCCCGCGCACTGAGGAGCCGCGTAAAAATCCTCACAGGGCGATGTCTGGCGGAGGGTCTCCGCTCGACCCCATCGTCGCAACAGCCCGCTCCCCGGGTACCTGATCCGACCGGGAGCTTTGCGGGTCGCGATCCGTCCTGGACCGGTACTGCCTCAGTAGTGATTATCGTCAACATGAACGCCAAACCGCTCTCCTTTGTCATTCCGACCTATCGACTGCGTGAGGTCGGCGAGACGGTCGCCCAATATGATGAGCACTTCTGGCGCAACGGCCACGCGGTGCCCATCGTGGTCTTCGACGACTCCAGCACCGTAAACCACGAGAAGTACTACTCCCTGCTCGAAGGCACGGCGACGCACAACGAGCTCTACTACGTCGGCCCACGCGAGAAGGAGGCGTTCATTGGCTACCTCAATGAACGGCTCCCGGACAAGCGCCTGCAAGGGCTGATCCGGAGCCTGTTCCGCCCGAGTTACGGCGGAAACCGTAACTACACGCTCATCTACACCCTTGGCTCGCTGATGGTAAGCGCCGACGATGACATGCGGCCGTATTCGCTGATGGAGCATAGCCCCGAGTCACTCGAACCCAACGAGGTCTGTCGCGGACGATTGCACCGCGCCGGAGAGGATGGCTATGGACGCAAGTCATTCGACATTCTGACGGCTTTCCTCGACGTTCTGGGAAAACGGGTGTGCGAGCTGCCGGATAACTACGAGCGCGGGGAGCTCCTCATCGACACGGCCATGGATCTCGAGACCAACGCCACTACCGGCTTGAAGCGCGAGAACGCTCTCATGGTGCAGCGCGGGAACCTTCAGGATGACGCCGTGGTCATGATGGCGCAGACGTATCGATCTGGCACCGGTGACATCGATGCAATCGACTACATCGAGATGTTTCTCGAAAACGAGCGACAAGTCGATCCGGCGCAACTCAATGACTTCTACGTGCTCGAGAACTTCCGTCCGGTCGTCACGAAGAAAAACTGGCGCATGGACTGCGGGGTAGCCGGGTACGACAACACCTTCGGACTGCCGCCGTTCTTTCCGACCCAGCTGCGCTGCGAGGATTACATCTACCGGCTCTGGGTTCAGCAGGACGGAATCGCCGCAGCGCACGTAGACGCGGCGCAGAACCACTCCAAGAGCAACTACATGCGCAATCCGCCTTCGGCAGAAATCCTCAACGAGGAGGTGTCCAACCTTCTGAAGCGCAAGATCAGGGCCTCGCTATCACGACTCGATGAGCTCGGCATCACCTTCGACTACGAGGGAGATGTGACCGCCCAGGATGCGGAGGAGACGCTGCAGAAGATCGAGCGCCTGCACGCGCGCGCGCTGGCGACCGCCGAGACCGCCGAGAGCGCCGAGCGGGCAAATGCGCTCAGGCTGTTCGCCGCCAATCTCCACAAGGCCTTCTTTGGTTTCGAGCCCGATTTCTTCCAGCACAATTTGCTGCGAACCGTCGATGAGGCAGTGCACGTCATCAAAGGCTCCCTCGAGCTCTGGCCAACGCTCATCGAGATCTGTTATTTCCAGAAGGGACGTAAGGGGTTGCCGCAGCTGCGAGTGAACAATCAGCGACATGCCACAGGCCTGAGCGGAAGCGGGATGCGATCGCGCGCCCTGGCATCGTAAAGCGCTCAGCCGCAGCTTTACCGGAGCCAGCGTCCGGCGGCGATCGCCTCGATACCGGTCTCGGCACGCAGGCCATGCCCCCGGCGGCGTGTGGCGCGTGGCCTCTCGTCCCCCGGGCGAGCCGACTTTTGACTCAAAATCTATTGCGGCCGCTCATGGCGCGCCTGATACAGGCCTAGCGATCCGCCCCCGGGCAGCCTGATGCGCGTCGAGCGTCCCCAGCTCTGTTGCGAGGCAGGTTCGCAGTCGACCCCTGCTTTCTTCACCGCTCTGATCTCGGCCTCGAGATCATCCGTCATCAGATATAACTCGTGCGTGTCATTTTCGTCAGAGGGGTGAACGGCGACCTCGGCGGGAGGCAGCTTGAAGATCAGCCACCCGTGGTTGACGTCCACGTAGTTGAATCTCAGCACATCCTGGAAGAACGCTCTGTCCGCTTCAGCGTTCTTCGAATAGATGACGACATGTGCGCCGTTGATCATCGCTCGGCTCCGTTGAATGCGCCCAAGTAGATCAACGCCCGCCGATCTTGTCAAAACGCCCGGCCGGCCTTGCCGCCGTCGGAGATCCGCGGCGTCATGCTACGCTAGGCCGCCAGAAACGAAGGCTGCCGAGGGGGCATACCACATGCGCATGGCTTTTGCCGCGATCCTCGCGATCGTCCCAGCGACCCAGGGGGCTCCCACCGCAGTGAGCGACAACCCACTGCTGCAGCTGAGTGCGCTCCCCTACCACATGCCGCAGTTCGATCGGATCAAGGTGAGCGATTACGTGCCGGCATTCGAGGCAGGGATGCAGGAGCAGCTGCGTGAGGTGGCCGCCATCACCCACAACCCCGCGCCTGCCGATTTCCAGAACACCATCGTGGCGCTGGACCGCTCCGGGCAGCAGCTGCTGCGCGTCCGCTGGATCTTCGACGAGCTCAACCTCAGCAACACCACGCCGGAAATGCAGCGCATCGACACCGAGATGGCGCCAAAGCGCAGCGCACACCACGATGCCATCTATCTCGACCACGCTCTCTGGCAGCGCGTCGATGCGGTGTATCAGATGCGCGCTTCGCTCAAGCTCGATCGCGAGTCGCGGCAACTTCTGGAACGCTGGCATTCAAACCTGCTGCGCGCCGGGGCGCGCCTGGGAGAAAAGGAGCAGGCGAAGCTACGCGATCTGAATGCGCAGATCGCAGGCCTCAGCACCCGCTTCAGCCAAAACGTGCTCAAGGCGACGACCGACGGCGCGGTGGTCGTCGATCGCGCCACCGATCTCGATGGCTTGTCCGCGGCCGACCTGAGCGCGGCTGTCGAGGCTGCCAAGGCACGGGGGCTCGCGGGCAAGTGGCTCATCACGCTTCAGAACACAACGCAGCAGCCGCTGCTCGCGCAGCTGACGAACCGTGCACTGCGCGAGCGCATCTTCAAGGCGTCCGTGCAGCGCGGGTTCGGAGGTGATGCCGATAACACCGGTGTGCTCACCCAAATCGTGCGGCTGCGTGCCGAGCGCGCAGCGCTCCTCGGGTACGACACGCATGCCGCGTACGCACTCGAGGACGAATCGGCCGGGACGCCGGCCGCGGCGCGCGGGCTCCTCGCCCAGATCGTGCCCGCGGCGCTGGCGCGCGCCAGGGCGGACGCGGCGCAGTTGCAGAAGCTGATCGATACCGACGCTGCCGCGCAACACCGCCCCTCCTTCGCGCTGCAGCCCTGGGACTGGGAGTTCTACGCCGAGCGGCAGCGCAAGGTGCGCTACAGCTTCGATCAGGCTGAGGTGGCGCCCTACTTCGAGCTCAATCGCGTCGTCCAGGACGGGGTTTTTTACGCCGCGCATGAGCTGTACGGGCTCTCCTTCAAGGAGCGCAAGGGCCTGCCCGTCTACCAGCCGGAGGTGCGGGTGTTCGAGGTGTTCGACGCTGACGGCAAGGGGATCGGGCTGTTTATCGCCGACTACTTTGCCCGCGACAACAAGCAGGGAGGGGCGTGGATGAATTCCTACCTCGAGCAGTCACGACTGCTGGGGCTGAAGGCGGTGGTGTCCAATAACCTGAATTTCGCGAAGCCAGCGCCAGGTCAACCTGTGCTCCTGCGCTTCGACGAGGTCACGGCGCTCTTTCACGAATTCGGGCACGCACTCCACGGACTTCTCTCGGACGTCGAGTACCCGTCGCTTTCAGGCACCGAAACGCCACCGGACTTCGTCGAGTACCCGTCGCAGTACAACGAGATGTGGGCGCGCGAGCCGCAGGTGGTGGGGCACTTCGCGCATCACTACCAAACGGGTGCGCCGATGCCGCAGGAGCTGCTGGCACGCGTGCTGGCCGCGCAGCAGCATAACGCCGGCTACGCCACCATCGAGTACACCGCTGCGGCGCTTCTGGATCTCGCCTGGTATTCGCTGCACGCCCCGGAGGTACCGCCGGCGACGCAGGTCGCGTCCTTCGAGGCGAAAGCCCTCAAGGAGGCAGGTGTCGACTATCCGCCGGTGCCGCCCCGCTACCACTCGCCCTACTTCTCTCACATCTTCAGCAATGACTACTCGGCGGGCTACTACGCGTACCTATGGAGTGAAGTCCTGGCACGCGACACCGGGGCGTGGCTGCACGCACACGGAGGGCTGACCCGTGCGAATGGCGACTACCTGCGCAAGCGCGTGCTGTCGCGCGGCCGCTCCGCGGAGCCGCTCGAGTTGTTCCGCGATTTCTACGGCAGCGGCCCCGAGATCGGACCGTTGCTGGAGTACCACGGCCTCACAGGAGGCAGCGCTGGCGCGGGCGGCTGAGAAAGCCGAGCCTGAACCCAGTCTATCTGCCCGGTCGGCGTGATTGGGCCAGCTTTCTGAAGACCGATCCATACAATGTTGCCATCGCCCCGCCAGGTATTCTGTCCTTACCTGGAGGCTCAATGGATACGGATAGCTGCAAGGCGCTCGCCATCTCCTCGTTCCGGCTGATGGAGACCGGCGATGTCACTCTGGCTCGACAAATCATCGCCACGCAATTCACCAACCGCGAAGCTGACGACGACCCCGGCCAGCCCGAGCGGAGTCTGCGAGGGCCGCAGGGTTTTCTCGCCACAAGTTCATGGCTGCGAAGCGCTTTCGCCGACCTCCGCTTTGTTGATCTCCAGGCGATCGCGGAGGGCGATAAGGTCGTGGTGCAGGCGACGATGACCGGCCGGCACACGGGTGAATTCCATGGGATTCCGCCGACGCTGAAGCGCTTTCGGCAGCGGCAAATTCACGTGTTTCGGCTGCAGTCGGGGAGGATCATCGATCACCTCGCGCAGCGCGACGATCTTGGCCTGCTGCTGCATCTCGTATGGCGACCTGAGGCTCGAATCGAGGTTGAGCGACGATCGCCATGAGAACGTGAGTCCGTCGTCCGCTTAGAACATTCAGCGCTGCGGCGGCCGCCAGCACGGAGGATAGTGGTCTCCCGGGCGACCGTATTGCAAGAAACGGACAGTACTTTACGGGCTGGTGCGCCACCGCTTAGGCGGTTGTCGTTGCAGTGCCGAGGAGCGCGTGAATCTGCGCCACCACCGCCGCCCCCTCCCCGACCGCGGACGCGACTCGCTTCGTCGACCCCCCACGAACATCGCCGATCGCAAAGACGCGTGGCAGGCTCGTTTGCAACGAGGAACCCGCCGAAAGCGGGGCGCGAGCCGCGCCCTGCGCACCAGTGAGAACGTAACCCTTCTCATCCAGCGCGACACATCCATCGAGCCAGGAGGTATTGGGGTCAGCGCCAATGAACATGAAGAGCTGTCGGACCGGCAGCTGCCGGGTCGCACCGGACTTGCGATCACGAATGGTGACGGCGTCCAGGCAGCCCGTTCGCTCGCCATGCAGTGCGGTTAACTCCGACCCGACAACGATATCGACGTTACCCAGCATCCTGATCCGATCGATCAGATATCGCGACATCGATGCCTCGAGTCCGCCACTATTCCTGACGATCATCGTCAGACGTTTGACCTGCGGTGCCAGGAACACGGTCGCCTGGCCGGCCGAGTTACCGCCACCGACCAACGCGATCTCCTGACCCGCGCAGAGTTTCGCCTCGGCCGGCGATGCCCAATAGTGGACGCTGTCACCCTCGAATGACCGCAGATCCGACACGGCAGGCTTTCTGTAGCGCGCGCCCGAAGCGACCACGACGGTCTTGGCTCGAATCGGTCCCTGTTCCGACAGCGCCAACTCCACATGGTCGCCGGCGGCACCGTTACCGGCACAGCGCAGCTGCGTAGCCCGCAGGGGAATGGCCACCTGGGCTCCGAATTTCTGCGCCTGGTTGAACGCGCGGGCGGTTAACGCCAGACCTGAGATTCCGGTGGGAAAGCCGAGGTAGTTCTCGATGCGCGCGGATGCCCCCGCCTGGCCGCCCAGGACCTCGCCATCGAGCACCAGCACCGACAGCCCTTCCGATGCGGCATACACCGCGGTCGCCAGGCCCGCCGGCCCAGCGCCGATCACCGCAACGTCGTACAGCTCGTCCGACTGGAGCGTGGGAGTAATCCCCAGCCAACCTCCGGCTTCCTCGTTGGATGGCCTCTTCAACACACGGCCACAGGCGCAGACCAGAATTGGCAGATCCTCGGAGGGTAGATTCAGAGCCTCGATCATCTGACGGCCGCGCTCGCTGCTGCAATCGAGAACCAGATGCGGGTAGGCGTTCCTCCGCAGAAAGGTCTCCAGACGCAGGAGATCCGGCGAGCCGGCGCGGCCCAGCAATACGGGTCCGACTCCTCGCTCCAGGAGTCCGACGCGCCTTAGGATGAAGGCCCGCATGATGAGCTCACCGAGTTCCGCCGACCCGACGATGAGCGCGCGCAGCCGAACCGCATCGAAGGGAATCGCGACGCACCCATTTGGCCCCGCTGCAGCGCCCGCGAGGGTCGGCCCACCCGTCAGCTGATGCAACTCGCCGGTGAAGTGCCCGCTCTCGAGCGTCTGGAAACCGATCTGCTGATCAAGAGCGTCGCGCCCGAATATCTCGGCCGATCCGCTCACGAGAAACCAGGTTGAGACAGCACGATCGCCGACATTGAAGATTGCCTCTCCAGGCGCAAAATTTCGCGCCTGCGCAGCGGCGAAGCGTCTCACGACGTCGAGCTGTGCCTCGTGCAGCCGTGGGAAACGCTGAGCCGTGCGATCCGCGAGCGGCACCATCTCTTCGATCTGCTGCGGAGTCCTCATCTGCCTACCCCTGTTCGTCGTCCAAGCGGGCATGGTGCACCCTGGGGCCCGGTGAGTGCGATGCCCGGTCGATGAGATCACCGCTCGATCGATGATAAGACATTGTTTAAATTAAATTTTCCCTGCGGCACGGCAGCGAGTCCGCATCGGGCCCAGATCAAAAAGGGAACGCCCCTTATCGAGCGGCAACTCACGGCGCGATCCTCGAAGAACGGTGCTGCGCGTGCGCAATCTCGGTTGCAGTGTGCGCTCACTCCTCGGCGCGCTGCGCGATGATGGCTGCCACGCGCAAATCCAGTGCGCGCTCGATCCGGCGGCGGCCGGCGTCCTCCAACTTACCCTCGCGATAGAGCCGGTTGATCAGTTGCCGCTCGGCTTCGATCAGGCGAAGCTTGGTCGCATCGCTCAATTCAGCAAGCCGGCGATGGTGTTCGTTGCCATCGTCACGGTGCTCGACAGCCGTCAGGCGCTCGCGGTAGTAGGCGCGCAGCGGCCGCACAATGTCCTCCGGAAGCTTCTGCTCTGCGGTTACCGCCTCCAGCTGCTCGATCGCCGCCTCCACCGCCTGGTGGGTGGCCCTGGATTCCTCGGTCCTGCTCGCCTGGCGCTCCCGGCGGCCGGCATTCGCAAGTCCCAGCCAACGAATGACTCCCGGAAGCATCAACCCCTGACCGACCAACGTCACCAGTATCACCACAAAAGCCAGAAAAATGATGCGCGAGCGGTGTGGAAACGGAGCGCCGCTTGCGGTCGTGAAAGGAATTGCCAGCGCTGCGGCTACCGTGACGATACCGCGCACCCCGGTGAACCCGATCACGAAGGGCCATTGCCAGGGTGGCGCCGGGTCTTTGCGTCGCAGGGAAGGACTGAGCCAGCGAGGCAGGTAGGTTGCCGGGAAGGTCCACACGAAGCGCGTCACGATCACCACGACGCTCACCACCACCGCAGCGAGCGCAAGCTCGGACTTCGGACTATTGGCGATGTCGGCGAGCAGTGCACGTGCCTGCAGACCGGTGATCAGGAACACCATGCCCTCGATCAGGTAAACGAGAAAATCCCAGAAGAAAATACCCTGCAGCCGTGTCTCCGGGCTGATGAGCTCGAGACCATTCCAGCTGATGTACAGACCCGCCGTCACGGTGGCGAGCACTCCGGAGCCGCCCAGCTGTACCGCGGGCCAGTAGGCGAGAAACGGGGTGAGGACGGAGAGCATGATCTCAATGCGCGGATCATCGACCCACCGTCGCAGGCGCAGCATCAGCCAGCCGCAGCCGATTCCCCAGAGAATCTCAGCAGCCAGAACGATCACGAACGTGCCGACGGCGGAGCCGAACGCAAACATCCCGGCGCTCACCGCCGTCACCGCAAATCGGTAAACGATCAGTGCGGTAGCATCATTTGCCAGTCCTTCACCCTCGAGAATGACCAGGATCCGCTTGGGCAGATGCATGCGCTGCGCGATGGCGAGCGGAGCGACCGGGTCCGGTGGCGAGACAATGGCACCGAGAACGAAGCCGACCGGCCACGAGAAGCCCAACAGCCAGCGGCTGGCGGCGGCGACGGCCACGGTCGTGAACAACACGCACCCCACCGCCAGCAGCGATATCGGACGCAGGTTGAATCTGAACTCCCGCCAGCTCATCGCCACCGCCGAGGCGTAGATGAGCGGTGGCAACACCACCAGCAAGGCGACCTCGGGAGCGAGCTCGAGTCTCGGCAGGCCGGGAATCAGGGCGAGCCCGACACCCGTGAGCACCAGGAGGATCGCCGCAGGAATCTTCAGTCGTCGCGCGGCAACCGCGACCGCAGAGATCACGATCAGCAGGAGCACCAGCGTCTGAATCGTCGCAATCATTCATTCCTCAGCCAAGGGACCGGCGACAGCCTGCTGGCGCAGACGTCATATTCGTTGGCTTCCGGGGCGCAGGACGTTGCATTTCCCTGTGATGTCAGCCCAATCCTACAGATGCGGCTATTTCTGCCGGGAAAGGCGAGCGGCGACTAGAGCGGGCGCGATTCAACGGTTTTCCCGGATTCAGCGCGGTCCTCTGCCGGTCCGGTTCCGCGGCTCAGACTGAGAGCGCAATTGATGAGGCCCACATGACTGTAGGCCTGTGGGAAATTGCCGAGCATGCGGCCCGTCGACGGATCGAGCTCCTCAGCGAGAAGCCCCACGTCGTTACAGCGGGAGAGCAAGCGCTCGAAGAGCCTGCAGGCTTCGGCGTGGCGGTCCTGCAGGACGTAGTTCTGGATGAGCCAGAAACTGCATGCCAGAAAGGCGCCCTCGCCCGGTGGAAGTCCATCGCGGGGGTCTTCGGTCTCATAACGGCGCACGAATTCGCCCCCGATCACGAGCCGCTCTTCGATGGCTTTCACGGTTCCACGCACACGCGGATCGGATGCGGGAAGAAAGCCGACCAGTGGGATCAGCAGCAGGCTTGCGTCGAGTCGCCGCGATCCGTAGCTCTGCACAAAGCTACCGAGCTCGCGGTCGAAGCCATGCTCGCAGACCTGCGCATGGATCTCATCCGCGATCGCTTTCCAGCGCTGTCCCGAGTCATTGAACGCCTGTCGCTGGAGCTCGCCCGCGGCGCGATCGAATGCGACCCAGGCCATGACCTTGGAGTGAACGAAGTGCTGCCGCCCGCCGCGCACCTCCCAGATTCCCTCGTCGGGCTGTCGCCAGACCGTCGCCAGATACTCGAGCACGACCAGACGGATGGTTCGGGCGCGCTCGCTTGGTTGGAGTCCTGCTTTGAGCGCCTGGGACATGGCGTCGAAGAGCTCGCCGAAGACGTCGAGCTGCAGCTGCTCATGTGCTGCGTTGCCGATCCGGACCGGCGCCGAATTCTCATACCCGGGCAGCCATGGGATGAGTAATTCCGGCAGCCACCGCTCTCCACCCACTCCGTATGCGATCTGTATCTGGCGCGGACTGCCCGCAACGGCCCTCACGAGCCAGTCCCGCCAAGCTCGGGCTTCATCGTAGTAGCCAAGGTGCATGAACGCGAGAAGCGTGAACGTGGCATCCCGCAGCCAGCAATGGCGGTAATCCCAGTTCCGCACACCGCCCAGATATTCTGGCAGGGAGGTGGTCGCCGCGGCGACGATCCCACCGGTCGGGCCGTACGTGAGCGCCTTCAGCGTGAGGAGCGAGCGTCGGACGGCTTCCGTCCACGGCCCCACCTCAGGACACCGATCACTCCACTCACGCCAATACGCTTGCGTGCGTTCGAGTGTTGCAAAGGGATCGATCGGCGCGGGCGGATCCTGAAACGAGGATCCGTACGAGAGGACGAAAGGCACGCGGTCGCCGGCCGCGACGTTGAATTCGCCGACCGTCTGCAAATCCTCACCACGGAGTGCGGCCGGACTACGCAATACCAGTCGCTCGGGGCCAGCGATTGCGTTGAGCGCGCCGTCGTCGAGGCGATCGACCCAGGGCACTGTCGCGCCGTAGTTCAAGCGCATCACGAGCTCGGTGCGCAGCGTTACCCGTCCGCGGCGGCCAAACACGATCCGCACCAGATGGGGCGAGGTCTCGGTCGTCGGCATGAAATCGATCACTGCCGCCCGACCGGTCTCCGTCTCGAATTCGGTCTCGAGCACGAGCGTGCCGGGAAGATAACGGCGCGTCGCCTGGAGCGGAGGCTGTGGTGAGATCAGCCACCGCCCGTTCGCTGCGGTTCCCAGGAGCGCGGCAAAGCAAGCTGCCGAGTCGAAGCGAGGCCAGCAGAGCCAGTCGATGGAGCCGTCGCGGCCGATGAGAGCCGCCGTCCGGCAGTCGCCGACCATTGCATAGTCTTCAATCCGCAGCGCCATGGCCTCTCCTGCCGAGTCTCATCAGTCTACGGCGCGGACGAGCCAAGATCCCAGTACGGCGGATCGCCGAAGGCCTGCCGCAGCCAGCTGATCAGCGTCCGGATCTTTGCGGACGCGCGCAGATCCTGCGGATACGCGACGAATATCGTCGCGCCCTCGGGCTTTGCCCCAACGTCGATGCCTCGGAGCGTACGGTCCCGCAGCGGATCCTTGAGGAAAAAAGTCGCCAGCAGGGCAATTCCGAGGCCTGAGATGGCAGCGTCCCGCATCAGCAGGCCGTTGTTGACGCGCAGCGCAACATTGGGGTGCACGGTCAGCCACTTTCCTGCGGCGCGGAAGCGCCAGTCGGAGGCGCCGCGATTGGAGTAGATGATGCCTCGATGCTGCGCGAGCTCACGAAGATCGCTCGGTTGCCCGTACCGCTCCAGATATTCCGGAGAAGCGACCAGCAGTCGCCCGCCGACAGCCAGGCGCCTGACGATCAAGCGCCTGTCATCCACGGGCCCGTGCCGCACCACCGCGTCGTACCCTTCGGCCATGACGTCAACGAAGCGATCCTCGAGGTCGAGAGTGAGCTCGAGGTCCGGGTATTTCGCCAGCAGTCCAAACAGCGCCCGCCCGAGGTGCAGGCTGCCGAAGCTGACCGGTGCCGAGATCCGCAACGGACCGACCAGCGTCTCGCGGCGGCTGGCCACCTCCGCTGCAGCAGTGTCCACCTCGCGCAGTATCTGCTTGGCGCGTCCATAGAAGGCGTGGCCATCCTGCGTCGGCGATAGATTGCGGGTGGTGCGACGGATCAGCTGAGTCCCGAGGGCTCTCTCGAGCTCGGTGAGACGCTCGCTGACAACGGATTTTGAGATCCCCAGGCGACGTGCGGCTCCCGCAATGGAGCCGGCTTCAACCACACAAACAAAGGAGGCTACCGATTCCAGCTTGAGCATCGTTCGCGTTTGCCGAAAACTGAACGCGGGAATTATGGCTGCCCGAGCCTTGGCAAGGAAGGCTACACTGGGAGCGCTTCAGCACGAGGCGATGGAACGAATGAGCGGGGACCCGAATATGCAGCGATCTCTGCTGACCGCCGCCGCGCTGGCGCTTGTCGCAGCGCCCCTCGCCGCACGGGTCACACCGTTTCCCGCAGGCTTCCACACCCAGATGGTGCAAACCAACGGCACGAGTCTTTACGTGCGCGTCGGCGGTCAGGGACCGGCCGTGGTTCTCCTGCACGGCTTCGGCGACACCGGCGACATGTGGGCGCCGCTCGCTGCGGACCTGGTGAAAGACCACACGGTCATCGTGCCCGACCTGCGGGGCATGGGCCTTTCCGAGCATCCGGACACCGGCTATACAAAAAAGAATCAGGCGGTCGACATCGCCGGTGTCATGGATGCGCTCAAGATCGACCGGGCCGCACTCGTGACCCATGACATCGGCAACATGGTCGGGTACGCCCTGGCAGCGCAATACCCCGCACGCATCACCCGCTGGGTAGTGATCGACGCACCGCTGCCCGGCATCGGTGACTGGGACAAGATCATCTGCAGCCCGGCGCTGTGGCATTTCAACTTCCGCGGACCCGATGTCGAGCGCCTGGTGCAGGGCCGCGAGCGTATCTACCTCGACCGCTTCTGGGACGAACTGTCGGCCAACCCGAAGTCGATCGATGAGCAGACCCGCGAGCACTACGCTGCTCTCTACGCACGACCGCGAGCCATGCACGATGCCTTCGAGCAGTTCGCGGCATTCTCCCAGGACGCCAAGGACAACAAGGCCCTGTTGGCACAAGGTGGCAAGCTGAAGATCCCGGTGCTCGCGCTTGGCGGCGAGAAGTCCTTTGGAACGGGCATGGCAGATGACGTGCGCTTCGTCGCCGTCGATGTCAAAGGCGGCATCGTGCCGAGCTCCGGCCACTGGATCATGGAAGAGAATCCGCAGGCGACCGTCGCGCTGGTCACGGCGTTTCTGCGCGAATGATCGCGCGCTGACTGGCCATCTCCTTTCTGCTCATCGCCTCGGGCAAGCTTGGCGCAAGGACCCGATTCACTTTGCGTGTTGAGCTCCGCGCACGCGAGCGCGTGAGGGCGCGCGCTCGTAAGCGCGCGTAAGCTTTTGTAGCCGCCGGCCCGTCCCTCGATAAAAAGGGAACATTTCTCGGTAAGTTAGGGAAAAACTTCCCGAAGTTGGGAACCCCTCCCGTCCGCATTAAGCAAAAATCCTCGAGCGATTCAGGGCATCTGCCCTGAATCACATCTGTGTGGAAGGGGAAATCATAAATGTCAGCGAAATACCTGATGCCCGGATTTTGTTCAGCCGTTCTGTCCCTGGTGGCGACAGTTCCATCGACCGTGAAGAGTGCCGACGCAGACGTGGGTCCGACCAATCCCGCCCCAGCACAGGGGCTTCCTACCGTGCTGGTGATCGGCACCACCCCACTGCAGGGGTTCGGCCTGCCCTTGAATGAGGTGCCGTCGAATGTACAGACGGCAACCAGCCAGGACATACAGCGCCAACAGAGCCTGAATTTCACCGACTACATGAACTACAACTTCACCGGTGTCAACATCAATGAGAGCGCCGACAACCCGTTTCAGACTGATATCGTCTACCATGGGTTCGTCGCCTCTCCGCTGCTCGGCACCCCCGAAGGCCTGTCAGTCTATGTTGACGGCGTGCGCGTCAATGAAGCATTCGGCGATACCGTTAACTGGGATGTCATTCCAGAATCGGCAATTTCTGGCGTGACTCTTCTGTCCGGCTCCAACCCGGTGTTTGGGCTGAATACCTTGGGCGGAGCGCTGGCGCTGCGCACTAAGAACGGGCACGACGACCCGGGAACCGAGCTTGAAGCCTACGGAGGCTCCTTCGGCCGGCGATCGTTTGAGGGAGAGACGGGAGGTACGGTCGGGGATTTTGACTACTTCGCCACGGCTTACTACTTCGACGAGGACGGCTGGCGTCAAAACGGCTCATCGCGGGTGCTGCAGGCCTTCGGCAACGTCGGCTATCGGACGGAGCATACGGACCTCCGCCTGAGCTATACCTATGCCGACACTGACCTGTGGGGGGACGGGGTCACGCCGGAGAGCATGCTGAACTACCAGTACTCGACATCCTATACGCCGGACTACACTCAGAACCTGCTCAACTTCGTGAACCTGACAGGCACGCAGTTGCTGGCGGACAAGCTGTTGCTCTCCGGGAACGTCTACTACCGCCACCTCATCACCTTCATCAACAACGGCAACATCAACAGCGACTATCTATCGACCGATTACGTGGGGCCGCCGATCGACTGCACGGCGACACCGGCGGACCTCACGGCGCTCGCCTACTGCGAGATCGGCGAGAACACGCTGTCACGGACGGTTCAAAGCACCAAGGGCGCCGGCCTGCAGTTGACCGATTCGCACGATCTGTTCGGCTGGCGCAACCAGGGGGTCCTCGGTGCCGACTTTACTGACTCGTCGGATTCGTTTGAGGACTGGCAAATTTACGGACCCCTGACGGAGGATCGGTTGCTCATCGATCTGCAGCTCCCCTTCAACTACCAGCCGGCTATCGGTGTGGGCGGGACAGACAAGATCTACGGCGTATATCTGACTGACACCCTTTCTCCGAACCAGTTCCTCCATTTCACTGGGTCAGTTCGGTACAACTCGGATCGGGAGACAATCAACGGTTATAGCATCAATGTCAACCTTGGTCCCGGATTCAACGAGCCGGGGCCGCCGGTGAGCGGTGACCACACGTTCACCCGTGTCAATCCCGCCATCGGGTTCACAGTCACACCGACCGATGCCCAGACGTACTACGCCAATTACAACGAGGCGAGCCGTGCGCCGTCCGTGATCGAGTTGGGATGCGCTGACGCGGCGATTCCGTGCGGCCTGCCGAATGACTTCGCCGCCGACCCGGACCTCAAACAGGTGGTGGCACGCACGGTCGAGGTCGGTGCGCGCGGCAACCTGTCGGGTGACCGGCTGGTGTGGAGCGCCGATACGTTCCGAACACAGAGCAGCGACGACATCCAGTTTGTCGCGACGTCCATCAACGCCGGTTATTTCGCTAACGTCGGCAGCACGCGCCGACGGGGGCTCGACCTTGCTCTCGGTGGCACTGCGGCGCAAAGGTTCCACTGGCGCTTCACCTATAGCCTCGTGGACGCAACCTATCAGTCGAGCTTTGTCGTGAACGCGCCTTCCAACAGCACCGCCGATCAATTCGGCAATATCGTCATCAATCCAGGCAATCGGATCCCGCTGATTCCGCGGAATACCGCGCGCCTCATACTCGATTACGACGTCACCCATCGTTGGGACATTGGCGGAAACCTGCTGTTCGTATCGGGCTCTTATTTGCATGGCAATGAAAACAACGCCAATGTGGCGGGCGGCACGAACGCCACCGGCGCGTATATCGAGGGAAGCGGTTGGATTCCAAGTTATACGGTCGTCAATCTGCAGAGTACCTATCGCTTCTCGGACCATTTCCAGATCTTCGCCCGGGTGGCGAACCTGTTCGACAGGAAGTATGCGACCGCCGGATTCCTGACGAGTAACTCCTTCATGGCGAACGGGACGCTGATCGCGAATCCAAACAATTGGACCAATGAGAATGCAGTCTCGCCGGGCGCGCCCATCGGAGCCTGGGCAGGCGTGCGGGCGCAGTTCTGATAGGTCACGCCCGGCAGCCGCGGAATCGCACTGCCGGGCGGCGGTGCCTCGGGAGCGTCGCGGTAGGCAGCCTCGAGCGGCGCTCAGCTGATGTTGCGCCGCTGCGCCAGCAGCACCAGCTCGACGTCGCTAGTAATACCGAGCTTCTGCTTGATCAGTGAATGGTAGTTCGCCACGGTCTTGGCACTCAGGCTCAGCATCGCCGCGATCGATGACATGGTTTGCCCGCGCGCAATCAGGCGGAAGATCTCGAACTCGCGTGCGCTGAGCGCTGTCAGCGGATCGCCTTCGCCGGTCACCTTGGAGACCGCGAGGGACTGGGCAATATCCGGACTGAACGCGACCCTGCCGGCCATCATGTCGGCAACCGCGGAAGCCAGCACCTCCGGCGCACTGCTCTTGGTCACGTAGCCGCGGGCGCCGAGCTGAATGGCGCGCTCCGCGAGCTGCGCATCCTCGTGCATCGAGAATACCAGGATCCGCGCGCTCGGTTGACGCATGATCATGCGTCGCACGAGGTCCAATCCACTGACGCCGGGCATCGACAGGTCGAGAACCACTACATCCGGCTGATGCTCGACGAACAGGGCGTAGGCGGTCTCCGCATCCCCGGCTTCGGCGATCACCTGATAGTTGACCTGTTGCTCGAGCAAGCGGCGGAAGCCCGCGCGAACGATTGCATGATCATCGACCAGCATGATGCGGGTGGTCTCAGGCATCTGCCATCTCCCGCTGGCGGACAAAAGGCACCGACACGTCGATGCGCGTGCCCCTGCCCGGTTCCGACACGATGTAGCACGAGCCGCCCAGGGCACGTGTTCGCTCGCGGATTCCCGTGAGTCCCAGCCCGCGGTTGGTGGTCAGCTGAAAGAAGCCCGCACCATCGTCGGTGATCGTAACGTCGATGCGACCATCGGGCACCTCTGCCGCGCTGTGAACCTTCAGCTCGATGGAAACGTTGCGTGCGTTGGCGTGAACCGCGATGTTGGTGAGCGACTCCTGGACCACTCGATATATCGTGACTCCGACCTCCTCATCGAGGCTGCCGAGATCCCCCTGCACGTCGAACGTGCATATCACCATGGGGTTACGCTGCCTGAATGCCGCGACCTGTTCGCGCACACCGGCCTCGAGGCCGAGCTCTTCGAGGTAAGCCGGGCGGATCCGTCGCAGCATGCTGCGAACGCTTTCCTTGATCTGCGCCACGACCTGCACGATCGCCTCGGCACTCTCCTGCACCGCACTGCCACCCCGTCTCTTGATGGTCACAGCGTCGGCATGTATCGCGCTGACGCACTGAGCGATCTCATCGTGCAGCTCGTGAGCGAGATGACGCCGCTCCTTTTCCTGGGTATTGAGAAGCTCGCGGGTGAGGCGCTGGTTCTCGCTGACACTTTGCTCGAGCGTCTCGGCCATGTGGTTGAAGCCGACCCCGATACGTGAGAGCTCCGGCAGGTCGAACTGTGGGAGGCGCACCGCCAGATCACCCTCCCGCACCTTCTGCAGCGCCTGGAGAATCTGCTCGATCGGCCGCAGCGCGCGCGACACCGACCACCATACCGCTGCATTCACCACCACGAAGAACAGAGTGAGGAGCGCCAGCAATCCGCGCGACGTCCCCCACATCTCTTCGATCTCGTAGGTCGGATCGGGCGTCATCACAAGCTGCCCGACGGTCGCGCCGCTGAACGAAACGGTACGCGTCTGGGATTCGGCCGGGAGCGAGGCGAGATGCACCAGCCAGGTAAACCAAGCCGGCGCGTGGGACCTTCGATCCCCCGTGTCTTCGTTGCTATCGAGGAGACGACCCTGGTTGTCATAGAACCTCAGGTCGACGTGTCTGACATCTCCCAGATCTCTCAGTTGAAACAGCGGTACCGCGTAGCCCCGCGCCACCCAGCGATCTCGCAGCACATCGAGCTGCGCATCGAGAAAGTGTCCCGTGAGAATTAGGGTCGAGCGCACCTCGTCGCGAACATCGTCACGCGCCTTGCGAATCACGTAGATACCGTCGGCAACAGTCAGCAGCGCCAGCAGCGCGGTAATGATCAGACAAACCCGGAGCCTCAGTGTCGCACCTGCCCACCGGTCCGGCACGGAGCGCGACACCGCTGCGCCGGGCATCGTCCGCTCGGGTGTGTTTTCCATCGACGCATTCACCCCGGCATTCTCCAATAGCTGGCTCGGGAGTATGTCCCGACTTGCTCCGGGATATTATCCCGGTCTTCAACCTTCCGGCAGCGCCTCAAGGGTCAACAGGGCTTCTACCGATTGCTCTGCTGAATGAGGCCCCTAGACTAAAGCATCCTGGCCAGGCCGCTTCCGAGGAACTGCGTAATGCTTCTGCACCGCGGTCGTTTCTCTTCACTCTTCGCTAGCGCCTGCGTTGCGGGAGGAACACTCGCCGTTCTCACGCCCCCACAGACTGCCAACGCCTCGCCATACGAGATCTTTGTATCGAATGAGAAGTCGGGCGACATCACGGTCATCAGCAGTGCCGATTTCAAGGTCGTCGCCACGATTCCCGCTGGGAAGCGACCTCGCGGCATCCACGCCAGCCCGGATGGGCGCACCGTATACGTCGCCTTGAGCGGAACCCCCATCGAGGCCCCGCCGCAGCTCGATGCCAAGGGTAACCCCATACTGCGCAAGCACGAAGAGAATGATGATGACGAGTCCGCCCCCGCTGACAAATCCGCTGACGGCATCGGCATCATTGACGTGGCGCAGCGCAAGCTCACGGGCAAGATCAATGCGGGCTCGGACCCGGAGGAATTCGCCCTTAGCAAAGACGGTACGCGGCTCTACGTGTCCAACGAGGATGTGCGCACCGCCAGCGTGATCAATATTCAGACCCGCAAGGTCGAGCACATCATTCCGGTCGGCCAGGAGCCCGAAGGCGCCGCGACCTCACCCGACGGCGCTCGCTTCTACATTACGTGCGAGGCGGGCGGCGACATCTTCGCCATCGACACGACCAGCTATAAGGTCGTAGGTCACTTCAAGGTGCCGGTAAGACCACGCAGTATGGCGTTTCTCCCCCAGGGGACCCTCGCCTTCATTCCCTCCGAGTCGACCGGCCAATTGAACGTAATTGACACTGACGACCTCAAAGTGCTCAAGGTCATCGAACTACCCGAGGGGTCGCGCCCGATGAGCGTCAAGGTGTCTCCCGATGGCAAGCGGGTCTATGTTTCCGACGGCCGCGCGGGAACCGTCTCCGTGCTCGATGCACACACGCACGCGTTGCTGGGCACGATCAAGGTCGGCCAGAGACCATGGGGCATCGTGTTATCAGCCGATGGCAGGTACCTGTTCTCGGCCAATGGCCCCTCGAACGACGTTTCCGTGGTCGATCTGACACTCAACAAGGAAATCACGCGCGTCTACGCGGGTGAGCGCCCCTGGGGGGTTACCGTCGTCGCACGGGCCGACTGAACTCGAGCGAGGCGATCCACAGCGAATGCGTCGCGACAACAGAGGAAGCGGCTCACGGGGTCTCTCAACGACGAGTGCGCCGCGTGCGCTCGTCCCTGGCGCGCGAACCCTCCTCGCGCTGGCGATCGGCACCCTGGCGCTCAACGCGTACCGGGATCTATCTGCATCCGACCTCGTGCGCGCGGCGCCTGCGCCGCGCGTCATCCCCAGGGCGTATCTCAACATGCCGCAGCGTTCCACGATGCAGCCACCGGCGCTCCTCTCACAGACCGGTGTCTTCAGGGACCTGCACGCACTCACGCAGCTCCCTGGCCTGATCCCGTACGACCTCGTGGTCGCGTTCTGGTCGGATGGCGCCGTGAAGTCACGGCTCATCGCCATTCCGAACGGGAAAATCGCGTTCTCTGCGACCGACGAATGGCGCTTCCCGCCCGGCACGGTGTTCGTCAAGACCTTCGAGCTGCCGGTCGATGAAGCGGATCCGACCGTCAAGCGACGCCTGGAGACGCGCCTGCTGGTCTGCGCGGCAGACGGAGGCGTCTACGGAGTGGTCTACAAGTGGCGCAACGACGGCAGCGATGCAGATCTGTTGCCGGAAAGCCTGACCGAGGATGTTCAGATCAGAACCCGGAGTGGCGGTACCCGTACGCAGCGATGGTACTACCCGAGTCGGAAGGACTGCCTCGATTGTCACAATTTAAGAGCGGGTGGGGTGCTCGGTGTGAAGACGCGCCAGCTCAACCGGCTCTATCAGTACCCCTCCGGCACAGCCAGGAATCAGCTCGAGGCCTGGAACGACGTCCAGCTCTTCACCCCGTCCCTTGCGGGCATCGATCCCAACACGCTGCCGCGGCTCGCCGCCGCCGATGACACGAGTCGCAACCTCGAGGATCGCGCGCGCTCTTACCTGGACGCCAACTGCGCGCAATGCCATCGGCCTGGAGGTACCGTCGCGTATTTCGATGCGCGCTACCCGACGCCCCTCGATCACCAGAATATCGTCGATGGTCCGGTGCTGATCGATGAAGGCATCGATCATCCGCGCGTCGTGGCGCCCCACGACATCTGGCGATCGATAGCCTACATGCGGGTCGATACCCTCGATGACATCAAGATGCCGCCATTGGCTCGCGAGACAATCGATACTCGCGGAGTCGCCTTGCTGCGGGCCTGGATCGAATCTCTCCCCGGCCAGCCGGTCCTTGCCCCTCCCGCCATCTCCCCGGCGGGGGGCGATTTTCACGGGGTCATCGAGGTCACCCTGAAGGCAGGCGAGGCCGGCGCGGAGATTCACTACACGCTGGATGGGAGCGAACCCGGTAGAAATGATCCGGTTTATACCGCCCCGATCCGCCTCAAAGATTCATCGATCGTACGAGCCCGGGTTTACAAGAAGGGCTTCCTGCACAGCATCACGGCCCAGAGCGTCTTCATCTTCGGCAACTAGACGACTCGTCTTACAGCAGGATCCTGAACCCTCCAAAAATCTCGAACGGCGGCGCGGGACTCAGGAAGCGGTTGTCGACTCCCGGACCGTTGGTGACGCCGTTGGGAGGAACTCCGGGCGCGCCGATACCGGTGGGGTCACTCAGGATGCCCCAGGTGGCGTATTTCTTGTTGAGCAGATTGTTGATCGAAGCAAACAGCTCGAAATGCGGGCTCGGTCGATAGCTCGAGTGCAGATTGACGACCGCATAGCCCGGTATCGGCGGGAGCTGATTGGACTCGTCACCCACGTAGTAGAAGTCACTGACCCAATTCAACGTGGCGCCGACCGTCCACGACTGAACGATCTTGAGGTCAGCACCGAGCTTCACCCGGTGCTCGGGAATCCCCGGCAGATGATCACCCGGCTCCACCTGAATGTTCCCGGCGGCGTCCTGGTAGGGATTCGAAGGCGAAGGCACGGTCAGCGCCGATTGGAAGGTCGCCTGCACGAGGCTGTAATTGGCGTACGCGGAGAAACGCGAGCTCTTGTAGGCAAGACCCGCCTCGAGGCCCTGCCGACGCGTATCTCCGATGTTCTGAAAGAATCCCGAGCTGATCGAGGTGGCGATGCCGTAGATGTCATCGTGCAGCAGCGTGCGAAACACGCTTAGGTTCCAGGTCACCTCGCCGTCGCCTGCCGCGGTCGCGGGGATCCTGCCGCGCAAGCCCAGCTCGGAGGTGTGCGAGACCACCTGCCGCAAGGTCGGTGGGTCTCCCGCGAGATTCGTAGGCAGCAGGCACGGAGTGAGCGGATTGGAGCATTCGATCTCGCTGGCGGTCGGTGTGCGGGTGTTCACGGCCCAGCCGCCATAAAGCGTCATGGTTGGTAGCAGTTTGTAGGTCGCACCGATCGCCGGATTGAAGTGAACGTAGCGGTTACCGCCGGTCAGGTTGCTACCCTCCTGATCGAAGAGGTCGATGTGAGCCACGTTGTAGCGCCCACTGCCGGTCACGGCAAGATCCGGAGTCAGATTCATCGTGTCGGTGAAGTAGGCACCGAGGTTCTTATTCACGGAGTCAACGGCAACCGGTTGCGGGTCACCGTTGGCGTCCGCACCCGGCGAATTCTCCGGGGTATAAACGTAGAGGTTGGAAGGCAACACCACCAACTCGGGATTGACGACTCCGATCTGGGCGCCGCTGTAGAAGTTGGTCGAGGCGTAGTCGATCGTGGCGCCGAGGCTGAACTGATTCTCGAGGCCAAAAAGCCGATCGTTATTGCTGATCTGCAACGCGCCGCCGCGCCCCCAGGCGTTGATCAACTCGAAGTCGTTTTCGCCGATGAACGTGGTGCCCCCGTTCGAGATGTCGGGCAGCGTCTGGCCGGCCTGGTTCATCAGGGGTGTGACGCCATCGGGCTGGCAGAGGATTCCGGGGATCGTGGTACACGCGATGTAATTGGTGGTATTGCCGTTCTGCACGCTCTGGGAATAGACCCGGTAATAGGCCAGACCCTGGAGCGACCAGGTTTTCGTGAGTCGGAACGTGCCGTTCAGCGTGAAGAAATCGAGATCGTTGACATCGGTCTGCGGGCTGGTGAACACCAGGTAGCGCCCCACGGCCAGCTCCTGAACCGGGGTCGGGCCCTGGCCGTTCAATTCGTTCTGCGCGAACGTATAGCTGAAATCGAGCAGCACGCTGTCGGTGTGATAGCTGAGCGCGCTGTACAGCGTCCGTATGCGGTCGTCCGAATACCAGCGCCAGCCGTCCCAGTCGAGCGCCTGACCGGCGACGTAGAAGCCGAAGGGGCCCGAGCTCATGCCGAATTGGCCGACCGCCGAGTGCTGTCCGTAGGATCCACCGGAGAGCTCCAACTCACCGCCGTCGTAAGTGAACCCGTTCTTCATGCTCACCGAGATGGCGCCGCCGAGGGCATTGAGGCCGTAGAGCGGGCTCGAGCTGACGAGCTCAACCTGATTGATCGCGACGTTAGGAAAGAGATCCCAGTTGACCGTATCGCCGAAGGCCTCGTTGATGCGCACACCGTTCTGATAGACGGCCAGGCCCTCGGGGGTCCCGAGCACCGGAGAGGCCTCGAAACCCCGATAGAGGATATCGGGCTGGAACGGGTCATCGAGATCGTCATTGATGTTGACGCTGCTGAGATTGGAGTTCAGCGCACCGGTGAGACTCGGCGAGCCCTCGCGGGAGAGATCCGAGGACGTCAGAATCTGCACGTTGCCGGGAATCTTATCGACGTCGATCGAAGTGCCGGGGATGGGCGTCGAGCCGAAGACCACCACCTGGGGAGTGCCGTTGTCGGAATCTGTGCTGGCGTCCGCAGCGAGCGCCGCCATCGCCCACGCCGCGCTGGCAAGAGCAAAGGCCACTCTGCAGGCCGACACTGGCGCAAGTCGGCACGTGATCCGCGTAAGAATGGGAATCCCCTTTCGTGTGCGCCGCAGAATGATGCCAATGATTCCCGGGAATCAAGGGACATATTCCCGAAGAAATTCGGGAAAAATTCCCAGGCGCGGGCCTCGGCCGGATCAGTCACGGGGATGCGCGCACCGCGGTAACATTCGGCAAAAGCGCGCCGACGCCGTGGTCGGCGAGACACAGTTCGCCAGGGGCGCCCGGCACGCAGAGATACGAGTGCATTCCGCCAACCATCGTCGCGCTCTCGTCCCCACATCATTGCGAGTCCGCCTGATCGTCTCGATTACGGGGGTGCTGATACTGG
>Ga0187783_10000093_pt1 | contig 67345 bp, 59 predicted proteins | sample 1015_SJ02_MP02_2_FD_132471 | JGI IMG/M metagenome (GOLD analysis project Ga0187783, IMG submission 132471) | Tropical peat soil microbial communities from peatlands in Department of Meta, Colombia - 1015_SJ02_MP02_20_MG | ecosystem: Environmental > Terrestrial > Soil > Wetlands > Peat | place... | reverse complement strand
CGCGATATAGGAATGGGCATGCGGGTCCGTTCTCGAGAGCAGCCGATCGGCGGACTCCAGGAGCTGAACCACGGCGCTGGTCACACTCTGCTGGTGCTGGGGTGCCGTTGCTGCTCGGGTGAGCGCGCTGATCGCCGGGGTGCTCGTCCTGAGCCCACTTGTGCTCGACCCGACGGTATCCGGGCGCTGCAGAGGTTGCGTCCTTGGCATGAGTTCCCCCTTGATCTCAGCCCGAGAGAGCGGCCGTGAGGGGCCGTCGCTCGAAGTCTCGGCAACAAGCCGTTTTGGGCTGGCACTCGGCCGACCGAAGCGGCACATCCCGTGCGTCGCGAACTGACGGGGCGCCGTCCACCACGAACACGACCGGCATTTCGGGTGATTTCGGGTTGTTTGCCGGACAGGGATACCTGAGAGTCATGGCTTCCTCCATAGTGAGAGCTCATCCATCGCACTGTACGTATCGTCGCCGGATGAACCGCGCGTACCACGCCACTTACGCGTGGAGACTGAGCGCATCTGCCCGGTCTCACCACGCTAAAAATCGCGACAGACCGATTACCCGATCGGGTAATTGGCTCTCTTTGAACCGTCAGCGAGCATGAACCAGCAAGCAGACGGGTTCGCGCCGCGGCCCCGCTGGCGCTGCGACGTCCGACACCGTGAGTCAGGGCGGCCGATGGAGGCGAGCGGTGCTATATTTCATGGGCATCGAACTGTGATCCGAAATCAGGGAGTCGCGCCGTACCGAGCACGTTACGCGGTAGCGATTGCCAGTATCGGGTAGTGCGCGGTAACCCCTTGGGAACTCCGCAGCTCTCTGGGGCATGGCATATAACAGACGAAAGCCGTGGGTTGCGTCGCGTGAGTACGTTGTCGCCTATCCTTGTCTTGTCTCATCCGAGGCGGCGCGCGCGTCTGCCGTGTTGTCCGCTCGCGAAGAGCCTGACCCTGTGTCTGATTGCGTTGCTCCCCTGCGGCATGTCTTCGGCGCAGGAGCCGGAAGTCACTCTGGATCAGCTGAATCATCGGGCTTATGGGCTTCTCGACGGCGCACCTAGCGCCCCTGGCGACATTGCGCAGACGACTGACGGCATACTGTGGCTCGCGGGACAGGAGGGCCTGTCGCGATTCGACGGAGCGCGGTTTACCAAATACCCAGGGCCGTCGGACGAGCCCTTACCCACAAGGTTGGTGTATTCGCTCCTGGCTTCCCCCGATGGAGGCCTCTGGATGGGTTTTACGTTTGGCGGAGTCGGATTCCTCAAAGCCGGTCACCTCACGGTGTATACCGAAAAGGACGGCCTGCCTGGCGGGTCGGTACATCAACTGCTTCTTGACCGTGATGGCACGCTCTGGATCGCCACAACCGGCGGGCTCGGGCGTCTGCGGGGCGGCCACGGCGAGAGGGTCGCGAGCGACTTGATCGACAGGGTGAGGTCGCTGGCGCTCGACAAAACGGGAGCGCTCTGGGTCCAGACCTACGATCGCGTGTTGGTTCGGACAGCCGGCCAGAGCGGATTCCGCGAGACGGGCGGGTCGGCTGTCGCGGAGAACACCCGGGGTAGAGGTGCCCGACTCGCTGTCGCGCCCGACGGGTCGGTCTGGGCATCATTCGAGGACACGCTGCTGATTATTCCGGGATCGCAACCGCAAAGCGCTGCCGTTACCCGGTTGAAAGGTAATCTTTGGCCACTGATGTTTGATCGGGATGGGAATCTCTGGGCAGGCAAGGCCCGAACGTTGTACCGCTGGGAGAATTCCCGTCTGATCTCGGAGCGAGCTGCGACCCTCGCCGATATTGAAAAACAGAGCGAACCGGGGGATTCCCCGAGTGCCCATCACGTCGCCTTCCTACAACCTGCACGTCATCTGCCCACCGCTCTTTTTGAGGACCGGGAAGGAAATGTCTGGGTGGGGAGAAGGACTGGCGTCGACCGCTACAGTCGCAGCACTGTGAGACCCATCTCCTTGTCCCCCTGCGCCGGCCAGGCAACCACACTATCCGTCGATGAGGCGGGTACCTTCTGGTCCGCGTGCATAAGCACCGATCTCAACTCCCAAGCTCTGATGAAGATTCGCAATGGTTCGGTTGTCACTCAGTACGAAACCGACCAGTGGTTCAGCGCAGGCTACCGTGCGCGGGATGGTACGGTCTGGTTCGGAGGCCCTGGGGAGCTCGCGCACCTCGCGGGGCCTCGTCTCCTCTGGACACCGATTCCACCGGCAGCGCGCGGAATCGACACGCAGGCCATCACCGAGGATCGCGACGGTTCCTTGTGGGTGTCGGTCGTGCGCAAAGGCGTGTTTCACGTCGTCGCCTCCGGGGAATGGGTGCCAGACGGAGGGCTCGAGGCCCTGAAGCGGCTCGGGCCCGCCGTCGTAGAAATGACTGCGCCGGATGGGAATATCTGGTTCGGCTATCCCAACAGCCAGATCGCACGACTGCAGAACGGTGCAGTGCGGGTTTTTGACCGCAGTCAGGGACTCAGCATCGGCGGTGTGGAATCGATCTATGCGACCGGTGGACAGCTTTGGGCTGGCGGTGAACTCGGCCTAGCACGGTTCGACGGTGTGCGCTTCATCTCGATATGGAGTGCGTCGGGCATCCGCTTCACCGGCTTATCAGGCATCGTTGCGACGCACGAGGGCGACTTGTGGTTGAATGGCACTGAAGGGATCACTCGCATTCCGCACGCGGAGATCGAGCACGTCATCCGCGACCCGGACTATCACGTGCAGTCCAGGACGTTCGATGTCATGGATGGTGTTCCGGGCTCGGCGCAGCAACTGCGAACAATACCGTCAATCCTCGACACCGGAAACGGTCAACTCTGGTTCGAAATGAGCCAAGGTCTCGTGTTGATCGATTCGCAACATCTAGTCCTCAACACGCTGCCGCCGCCGGTGACTATTTCGTCGTTGCGCAGCAATGACAAGCAATATCCCAACCTGGGCTCGGAACTGCGCCTGCCGGTTCATAGCACCGACGTGGATTTCAACTACTCGGCAGGTAGCCTCGCCGTCCCGGAGCACGTGCGTTTTCGCTACAAGCTCGAGGGCTCCGACCGCGACTGGCAGGACGGCGGCAACCGCAGGGACGCGCGCTACACCAACCTGGGTCCGGGCCACTACACCTTCCGAGTCACCGCGTCCAACAACGACGGTGTGTGGAACACGGCTGGCACATCGGTCCGATTTGAGATCTTGCCGGCGTTCTACCAGACCCGTTGGTTCTACGCGTTGTGTGCGCTCGCAGGCGTCGCGCTCCTCACTGGGCTCTACAGAGTGCGCATGCGGCAGGTCGCGGCTCAAGTCCGTGCCCGATTTGAAGCGCGTCTCGCCGAGCGTGAGCGGATCGCGCGTGAGCTGCACGACACGCTGCTACAGGGCGTGCAGGGGCTCATGTTCCGTCTTCACGCCGTCCGCGAACTCCTTCCGGGACGGCCCGACGAAGCGGCGCAGGCATTGAAAGGCGCCTTGCAATGCGGCGATCAGGCCATCGCGGAAGGGCGCGCCGCCGTTCAGGATCTGCGCGCCACGACCCTCGCTCGGGGCGACCTGGCCGAAGCGCTCATGGCGCTCGGGCCAGAGCTGCTGCCGGAGGGCCTCGCGCAACAGCCTTCGTACCACGTGCTCGTGGAAGGTAAATCGCGGCCGCTCCTGCCGCTCGCGCGTGATGAGAGCTATCGCATCGCGCGCGAAGCCGTGCGCAACGCCGTGCAACACGCACGTGCCCGACGGATCGAGGTGGAGCTCGTGTATGGCGAGAAGAGTTTCTGTCTGCGGATCCGTGATGATGGCATCGGCGTTGATGCCGCGGTTCTCGGGGTCTCGCGGCGCGGTGGACACTGGGGCATACCAGGCATGTACGAGCGCGCGGAGAGTTTCGGAGCGCACCTTGAGATGTGGAGCGAGCATGGTGCGGGCACCGAGCTGCTTCTGGAAATCCCCGCAACGGGCGCATACGGACGAGGCACCGTGCGCGCGGCCTCTGCGATCGGACGCCGGGAGTAAGGCTGATGAAGAGCAGCACCGGTCTCATTCGCATCCTGGTAGTGGATGACCATCCGCTGCTGCGCGCCGGTATCGCAGCGCTCATAGGCACACAGAATGACATAGAGCTGGTGGCCGAGGCGGCCACGGGGCGCGAAGCCATCGAGAAGTTTCGGTCGGTGCGACCCGATATCACGCTTCTCGACCTGCAGATGCCGGAGATGAGCGGCATCGATGCCCTGATCGCTATCCGCAGCGAGTGGCCGTCCGCGAAGGTGATCGTACTCACCACGTACGGCGGGGATGCCCTTGCAGAGCGCGCTTTGAAAGCCGGTGCGCAGGCCTACGTGCTCAAGGCCCTGGTCGGGGCAGAGCTCCTGGAAACCATCCGCGCCGTACACACCGGACACAAGAGGATTCATCCAACCGTGGCCGCGCAGCTCGCGAGTCATCTCGGTGAAGAGACCCTCTCGAGCCGCGAAGTGCAGGTGCTGACGCTAGTCGCGGCGGGTAACTCCAACAAGACCATCGCAGCGCACCTCGTGATCTCGGAAGACACGGCAAAGGCTCACGTGGCCAGCATCCTCGCCAAGCTCGGCGCTAATGATCGTACGCATGCGGTCACTCTGGCCCGCGAGCGTGGAATCCTGCCGCCGTGACGGCGACCGAGTATTACCCAAATGGGTAATCCATTGCCGCCCTGATCGGCCATACGCGTGAGGGGCAGCCCTCGGTAACGTGCTGGGCGCACATCATGCAGCGCCTATTCTCGACATTTCCCGGGGGCTCGCCAGGAGTTGGCCTTCTGCTGCTGCGAATCGCGGCAGCTGCGCCCTTGTTGCTTGAGGCAGTCCCTCTGTTCTCCGGCGACTTCCGCGGGATGGGCCTTCCGTTCAGACTGCTAGGAACCGCCAGCGGCGTTTTTCTGCTGCTCGGACTCGGAACGCCAATCGCCGCAGCCCTGCAGGTGCTCTTCGCGGGATGGCTGGCATTTGCCGGAGGGACGTTTAGCCTAAACCACGGCGCTCTCGCGCTCATGGGTCTGGCACTCATGATGCTGGGGCCCGGCCAGTACTCTGTGGACCGACGTCTCTACGGACGTAAGCGCATCGAGCTCGAGCCATAATCCCCGTCGCGAAGTCCCCTATCACGCGCGCGATCGATGCAGTTGTTGTTCGTGGTCGGCTTGGCCGCGGCGATCAGTCAGGTTCATTCGATCTGCCGCTGGAAGAATTCCGCGACGCTGCGCGATTACTACGGCCTCGGTACGATTGCCGGCTTCAAGTTTCACCAGAATCGATTTGACGTGTGTCTTGACCGTACCCACAGCGATCGCGAGCTTTAGAGCAATCTCCTTGTTGCTCCGTCCCAACATAAGTTCCTTCAGAACAGCCTCTTCTCTCGCCGTCAACACCTCTTGCGTAATGCGTTGAGCCATGCGGTGCGCGACCCACGGGGCAACCGCGACACCACCACCGTTAACGGCGCGAATGCCCTGAATGAGCTCCTGAAGACTACAGCCGAGCAGCAAGTATCCGCGCGCACCCCGCTCCAGGGCCCGCCAGATCTTCATTTCACTATCCTGAGTTGTGAGAATTAGAAGACGTCCGGTAAACGAGGGAGTGGCTTCGATCAAATGCATCCCAGAATCATAGTCTGCGATCACAACGTCCACCTGGTCGTCTACGGTGTGCACCTGGGAAGTCACCCGCTCAGACCGTGGGCCGAGCACCTTAAAGTCACGCTGCTTACTCAAAAGAACCGTCAGTCCGGCAGAGATCAAAGGATCGGAGTGAGCGATGAGCAATGAGATTGCATCCGGGTCGGCTACATCAGTTTCAGGCTCGGTGTCCGCAGGCAAGGCAGAACCGACTGGATCACACCGTGACGGAACGAGGGTTAATGACAAGCGGCTCATGTGAACTCCTGCAGATCCGCAGTGGCTGACCAGGCCTCTACGGCCGACCCTGACCCCGTGGCTTCATGACGGGGGGGCGAGTAGTGCGGCTTGTGTGCATCGGACGCACTGCGCTTCGCATTACGTTGCACTCGACGTCCCGCCCGAGCTCGACTCGAGTGACGCGAAGCAACTGGTAATTATCTTGGCCAGCGTGGCGCACCAGATAAAAAAGCGCTCCACTTGATAACTGCGTGGTTCTCCGCGCAGACACCATTCGCAGAAGTGCTCGCAATTATTGCGCAACACCCGGTAGCGGTTCTCGCCCAGACGTGAGCGGGCGCGTCCAATGACTTCCTGTGGCAAGAACCTTGGCAGACCGGAACTGCGTGTCCATACGCTCCGGCCATAGGCGAACTCCGCGAGCGGCACCTCTTCGATGCGTCCCCGGAACGAGCCGCGGGCGAGACCCGCATAATGCACGACCCTGCCATCCCCCACATAGATCCCATGGTGCATGTAGCCACGGCGGGGCGAGATAACATGTGATCCAGGTTGCGGCTTCTCGGTTACTGCGAGAGGCGTGTCCATGTTGTGCGGCGTGCCGTTGCTCGACACTCGCAAAGCTGGGTAACTGCCTCGCGCAGATGGGCGCGTGCTCGGATGCCGCTGACTCAACGACCTTTGCGAACTGTCATCAGCCTCGCGCTTCTTGCGGGTACAGGTCCTCAACCCGCGCCATGACCTGACCCACATCATCCACAAGCCGCAAAACGATGGCAGTCTTACCGCGTAAGTGGGGAAACGGGCCGACATATCGTTTGCGACTCAGCATTACCCGATCAGAAACTTGGCCTGCTAAACTCCTCTTGCGAACGTATAGTCCGAAACCCGCGCGTGCTGGTCTTGTGCAAAACTACGTCGCAATGTATGCAGCTGCTGTCTTCCTTTGCGCCACCGCCAGGTGCGCGCGTTCCGGTTCGGTACTGCGCGTAACCCGAAGGCGCGTGGCAGCTGCCACAGCACGCTAACCATACGGTGGAGCTTCAGGGCGGCGAACCGTAGAAGCGGCAACTGCCGAAGAAGAAATCCGTCAGGCCGCTAAACGACCTGCCGGCGAACACACTGAGCGTGCACGAGGGGGGTGTGACAGGACGCTCCGTGACGGACAACCATGGTCCGTGATCGCACTATTTCATGGCCGTACCTCGAGCCACTTAAGCAGGTATCCAGCGGTGGGGCGATTTGGCGGGTAACTCGCCGGGCAGGTTGCGTAATTAATTGAATCCGGGGGAGTGGCGGCTTGCCTTGGAGTATATTCCCGGCTACATTACTGGCTATAGCAACCGAGGTGTCACCTGAGCACTGTTCCGCAAAGAAAAGCCCTCAGGAATTACCGCCGTCGACTGAAAGAGCGCGGTATGGCTCGATTCGAGATCCTGAGCTTACACTCAGATCGCGACCTGATTCGCTCGTTGGCCAAGCGCCTGAGCGAGGGCGATCGGGACGCGAAGCGCATTCGCGCAGCCCTCAAACGATTCCTCGGCGGCGACCATTCCAAAGGTGGCATTCTCGCGGCATTGCGCCGTTCGCCCCTCGTGGGTGCGGAACTGGATCCGCAGCGCTCAGTGACACATGGTAGGGCGGTAGATCTGTGACGCGCTATCTGCTCGATACGAACATCATCAGCAACGTCACGAAACCATTGCCCTCGGAACAACTAGTCTCCTGGATGGAGCGTCAGGCGGACGAGGACTTGTTCATCGCTTCCCTTACGGTGGCGGAGATCTATCGAGGCGTGCTCGAGAAACCCGCAGGCAAGAAGCGACGCGAACTGGAGCGTTGGTTTGCAGGTCCAGAGGGGCCGCAAGCACTCTTCTCGGGACGTGTGCTTCCTTTCGACGAGCACGCAGGGTTGGTCTGGGCTCGACTTATGGCCGAGGGCACGGCCTATGGGCAGCCACGCAGCGCGCTCGATATGGTCATTGCTGCCACAGCCGAGGCTAACGATTGCGTCGTCGTAACTGACAACGAGCAGCACTTCGCCGGGCTCAGGATCGTCAATCCACTTCGTAGCTCCTGACGCTCCCGGCCAGTAGCCGGCGTCGCCTTAGTCGCCACCGGTCACCAGGACCTGCCCGATCGCGAGCGTGGTTGCCGTGTGACCTCCCCGCTCGAGATGCCGCGGTCGGCCTCGACCTCCGACCTGGCCCACGCTGGCGCGCTGACAGAGCGCGAAGTGATGGGCTGAGTTCATTCCGCTCCAACCGGTCTATTGACTTTCATCATGATAGTTACTAATGTGACTTGCGTGATGCAAGTCACAAAGGATCTGCTGCATTGCGGCAGCGAGATGAGTCCGAGGAATCTGGAGGACCCCATGAATCGAGCAGAGGGGAAAGGTACCGCCCTCATTACCGGAGCGTCCCGAGGCATCGGCGCCGTGTATGCAGACCGCTTCGCCAGGCGCGGGTACGACCTGATCCTCGTGGCCCGCGACGCGCAGCGGCTTGGCCCGCTAGCCGAAAGTCTCCGTCGCGAGACCGGCCGCTCGGTAACGCCCTTCCCCGCCGATCTCGGCGATAAGGCTGAGCTGGCAAGGGTGGAGGCCACCCTGCGGAACGATCCGACGGTGACGTTGCTCGTCAATAACGCCGGTATCGCCTCCGTCGCTCCGCTGCTCGCCGCAGATGTCGAGAAAATGGAGGACATGATCGCGCTCAACGTCACCGCGCTCACGCGTCTGACCTACGCGGTGGTCCCGGGATTTGTCGAACGTGGCCACGGGACCATCATCAACATCGCCTCGATCGTGAGTATCTCGCCCGAGACGCTGAACGGTGTGTATGGAGCGAGCAAGGCGTTCGTTCTGGCCCTCAGTCACTCGTTGCAGCACGAGCTCTCCGGTAAGGGCATACGCATCCAGGCGGTGCTGCCCGGCGCCACCGCGACCGATCTCTGGGAGACGGCAGGCCTGCCGCTCGAGAAACTCCCTGCTGCAATCGTCATGTCGCCGCAGGACATGGTTGATGCCGCACTGGTGGGACTGGACCACGGGGAGCTCGTGACGATTCCCGGTCTGCAGGATGGGGAAGACTGGATCCGCTTTGACGAGGCGCGGCGCGCGCTCTCGAAGCAGTTTGGGCACTCCAAACCGGCGCCCCGGTACCACGCGGCAGCTCTTGAAGGCCCGGGACACGTCGAACGCTGAGATCGACCCGAACGGCGCCGGTCAGAGCGCGATCCATGAAAGGGTAAGGCAGTGCAGCGCAAGAGCTTCGGCAACATGCAGTGTCCGATAGCGCGCAGCCTCGAGCGTGTGGGCGAGTGGTGGAGCATCCTCCTCCTGCGGGACGCCTTTCATGGGCTTACGCGCTTTGATCAGTTCCAGAAGAGCCTGGAGATCGCGCCAAACATCCTGGCGCGGCGCCTCGCTTCGCTGGTGGATGCCGGATTACTCGAACGCCGCCGTTACAGCGAACACCCGCCGCGCTATGAATACCTGCCTACCGAGCGGGCGCAGGAGTTCCGGCCGATCCTGTGGCTTCTCAACAGCTGGGGGACCAAGCACTTCGCTCCAGAAGGTCCCAGCGTTCTCATAGTCAATCGCAAGACCGGCCGGCGTGCCGATCCTGTCGTCGTCGACCGCGTGAGCGGTCGGCCGATAGGAGGTGGGGAGTTCAAGTGGATTGCAGGCCCGGCGGCGGATGAGCGTACGCGCAAGCGCTACGCCGAGCGCGATGGAGCTGCGGCCGAAAAAGCGGCAGGGACGGCGCGGAAGAAGCGTGCCGTAGCGCGCACGGGCGCGAGACGCAACGCATGAACGATGTGGCGACGATCGAGCGCCTCCGGGCACCGGTCGGCCGACCCGCGGTGCGTCGCCTCACGCGCCGTCAATGGATCTCGGGCGTCATCGCCCTGCTTGGCCTTCTGGGCGTCCTAGCCTACGGCTATCGGTGGTGGACGGTCGGGCGCTTCATCGAGCGTACCGACGATGCCTATGTCGGCGGTGACGTGACGGTAATCGCCCCCAAGGTTGCAGGCTTCATCGCGCAGGTCGCTGTCACCGATAATCAGTCCGTCCGCGCGGGCGATCTGTTGCTAAGGCTCGATGATCGGGACTACCGCGCCGCGCTCTCCCGGGCGGAAGCTGCGGTAGCCGGCCAGGAGGCCACGCTCAACAACCTTGACGCCACGCGCCGCTTGCAGCAGGCCGTTATCGTACAGGCGCGTGCCGGTATCACTGCCGCGGATGCTGAGACGGTGCGCACGCGCGATGAGGAGATCCGTTTCCGCCAGCTATCCTCCCACGCCGCCGCTTCAGTCGAGACCTTCGAGAAGGCGCACGCGGAATACCAGGAAGCGCTGGCGGCTGGCCAGAAAGCGCGTGCGGCGCTCGATGCAGCGACGCGCGAGCTCGATGTAATCGACACCCGCAAGCAGCAGACTGAGGCGGCACTCGCCGCGGCCATCGCCGATCGGGATATCGCGCGCCTCAACCTCAGCTACACCGAGCTGCGCGCGCCCGTTGATGGAACCGTCGGCAATCGCAGCGCACGAGTCGGCGCCTTCGCGTCCGTCGGCGCACAACTCCTTTCCGTGGTACCGGCTCAGGGCCTGTGGGTCGACGCCAACTTCAAGGAGAGTCAACTGGCGCGCATGCGTCCCGGGCAAGCGGCGAAGATCAAGGCCGATGTACTGCCGGGCGAGGTCTTTCGCGGCACGGTTGCCAGCTTGGCTCCGGCCACGGGCGCCGAGTTCAGCGTGCTGCCGGCCGAAAATGCCACCGGGAACTTCACCAAGATCGTGCAGCGCGTACCCGTACGCATCGCGCTCGAGGGCGAGGCTTCAAGGCTCGGACGGCTGCGCCCGGGCCTCTCGGTAACCGCCGACGTTGACGAGCGTTCTTTCGGGCAGTCTCCGCGATGAACGCGGCCGTCGGTGCGACGGCGCTGCTGCGCTCGAGTGCGGCCGACGGCGAGCTCTCCACACTCGCCAAGATCACCGCGTTCGGCTCGATGTGTGTCGGCTTCTTCATCGCCCTGCTCGACATCCAGATCGTTTCGGCGTCGGTGCGTGATATTGGCGGAGGCCTGTCGGCGGGCGTCGATGAAACCGCCTGGGTGCAAACGAGCTACCTCATCGCCGAGATCGTAGTTATCCCGCTGTCCGGGTGGCTGACGCGAGTGATGTCGACGCGGTGGCTTTTCTGCGCCTCGGCCGCCGGGTTCACGTTGGCGAGCCTGCTATGCGGCTGGGCGTGGAACATCCAGAGCATGATCGCCTTTCGCGCGCTGCAGGGATTTCTTGGTGGCGCGATGATTCCCACGGTATTCACGACCGCGTTCCTGTATTTTTCGGGCCAGCAGCGAATCATCGCCGCCGCATGTATCGGCGCCCTTTCGTCGCTGGCGCCGACGCTCGGCCCCACCATCGGCGGCTGGATCACCGACAACTACTCCTGGCACTGGCTTTTCTTCGTCAATCTCCTGCCGGGCATCTTTGTCAGTGTGGTCGTGCCGCTCCTGGTTCGGGTCGACAAACCCAATAGGTCGCTCCTCAAAGGGGCGGACTACCTCGGCATGGTGCTCATGGCGGCATCTCTCGGCTGTCTCGAGTACACGCTCGAAGAGGGGGAGCGCTGGAACTGGTTGAGCGATGAGACTATCCGTACCACCGCCTGCATTGCGGCTGTCGCGGGCGTGGCTTTCGTCTGGAGGAGTCTCACCTACCCCAATCCTGTCGTGGATCTGCGAGCACTCAAGAACCGGAACTTCTCCCTCGGGTGCTTTTTCTCGTTCGTCACGGGTATTGGGATCTTCTCGACCATTTACCTCACACCGGTATTCCTCGGCCGCGTGCGCGGCTTCAGCGCCTCCGAGATCGGGTTCGCGATCTTCTCCACCGGGCTCTTCCAGGTGTGCGCGATTCCCTTCTACACCCTATTGGCGAAGCGCGTCGACCTGCGCTGGCTGCTGCTGTTCGGACTTGCGCTCTTCACCCTCAGCATGTGGAACTTCTCCCCGATCACCCATGAATGGGGCTGGCGCGAGTTGCTGCTGCCGCAGGCGCTGCGCGGCTTCGCGCAGCAATTCGCCGTCGCACCGACGGTTACGCTGACGCTGGGCGGCCTCGCACCGGAGCGACTGAAGTTCGCCTCGGGCCTCTTCAACCTCATGCGCAATCTCGGCGGCGCCATTGGTATCGCGGCTTGCGGGACGATCCTGAACGACCGCACGAACCTGCACTTTCTGCGCCTTGCCGAGCATCTCAACAGCACGAATGCGGCCGGGGTCGATCTGCTGCGCCGTGCGTCGAGCGTCGCAGCGTTGAGCAACGGCGGCGATCTGGTTCGCGCACAGGTGGAAGGATTGAAGTCACTCTGGGCTCTCGCCTATCGCGAAGCACTGACGCAGGCGTTTGCGGACGCTTTCCTACTCATTTTCGTCTGCTTCGTCATTGCGACCGTCATGGTGCCTCTCATGCGCGCAACTGCGGCGACGCCCGCCGCACCCTCAGCCAATGCGCACTAAGCGACAGGTCGCCACACGCGCCGCCACCCTCGCCCTGGGCGCCGTACTGACTGAGTGCCTCTCGGGCTGTGTCGTTGGTCCGACGTACAAGGCGCCCGAAACGAAGCTTGCGGCGTTCCACAACGCCGCAGCGGTGGAAGCCCGCCCTGCTGCTCTCCCAGAGCCTCCGCTCGAGGAATGGTGGACGGGATTTCACGACCCCCTCCTGACCGAGATCGTCCAGCGTGCGCTCAGCCAGAACCTCGAGCTGGCGGCAGCTCTCGCACGGGTGGATGAAGCCCGCGCCGCTGCGCGCGAAGCGGGCGCGCAGCTGCTGCCCCAGGGGGACGTCGTCGCGCAAGCCGCGCCCTTCCATCAATCTCTCGAGAGCCCGCTTGGCAGCATTGCTCGTCACCTCCCCGGTTACGAGCGTAACCAGACGCTTTACGACTTTGGCGCGGTGGCCAGTTGGGAGGTCGACCTCTTTGGCGAACTACGCCGAGGGGCCGAAGCCGCCGGTGCGGATGCCGAGGTCGCCGCCGCAGAGCAGGCCGGTGCGCGCATTTCCGTGGCCGCGGAGGCGGCAGATGCGTACCTGCAGATCCGTGGCAATCAGGCGCGCTTGATCGTTACCGAAGACCAGATCGCCACCGACAACCAGCTTCTCAATCTCGTGCGTCTGCGATTTGCCGCAGGCGCCTCTTCCAACCGCGAAGTCGCCCAGGCCGAGGCTCTCCTTGCACAAGCGCGCGCCACAGTTCCCCCGCTTCGCATCGCGCTCGAGGCGCAGCTGAACCGCCTTGACGTACTCATGGGGGTACAGCCTGGGACCTACGCGGCAAGGGTGGCCATCCCGGCGGAGCTGCCGCGGGTGCCCGCCGTATCGAGCGGTGCTTCGGATGCGCTGTTGCGGCGAAGGCCAGATGTGATCGCGGCCGAGCGGCGACTCGCCGCATCGAACGCGCGCATCGGTGTGGCGATCGCCGGTTACTACCCGAAGCTCTCGCTCGCTGGCGTGTTGGGATTTGAGAGCCTGGACGGCCACGAGCTCTTTACGTCGGCTGCGTTTCAGCCGGCCGCCGCCGCCGGCGTACGCTGGCGGCTGTTCGACTTCGGCCGGGTTGATGCCGAGGTCGCGCAGGCGCGGGGTGCCGAGGCACAAGCCCTCGCCGCCTACCGTCTCGCCGTGCTGCGCGCGGCTGAAGACGTGGAAAATGCCCTTATGAGCCTTGTGCAGCTCGAGGCGCAGTCCGCAGAGCTCACAAGTCAGGTAGCGGCCCTGGCGCGCGCGCGGGACACTTCGGAGGAAGACTACAAAGCAGGCGCCATCGCACTGACCGATGTTCTTGATGCTGACCGCGAACTGCTGCTCGCCCGGGACAATCTCGCGGAATCCCGCGCCGACACGGCCCGAGCCGCCGTCAGCCTGTTCAGGTCGCTAGGTGGGGGGTGGTGAACAGTCCGGTTCGGGCACCCGTGACGAACTCTCAGTAGTCCGCCGCACTGGCGCGCTTCAGGCAGCGATGAAACCCGGCAGCTTCATGGCCCGCTGATCGAACGGCGCGGTCGCCTGACACCCAAGCGCGAGATGCCGCATGCCGATCAGGCAGTCGGCAAATTCTGCCGCGAGCCGCCAGGCAGTCATCAATTACCCGTGACGGCAATGATCGCCTCTTTGATCTTGGCGATGGCGAACTTTCCGACGATCCCAGGGTCGATGTTCGGGACGTTGGGCAGCTCGCTACCAACGACCACGGCGTCGACAATGGCTGGTCCGTCAACCGCCAGCGCATCGCTGATCGCTTTCCTCAGTTCGTCGGGCTTGCGCGCCGCAAAGCCCTGCGCACCGCAAGCACGTGCGAATGCGATGAAATCCGGATTCGGAAACTCGATGCCCTGCTCGTAGGGTGGCAGTCCGACCTTCTCGGCCTCCAGCCGGATCAAGCCGAACGCGGAGTTATTGTAGATGACGACCTTGATCGGGAGTTTGTGCTGAACCGCCGTGAGGAACTCGCACATCAACATGTTGAAGCCGCCGTCGCCCGCAAGCGCGATTACCTGCCGCGACCGATCAAGAGCCTGGATCCCGTTTGCCTGACCCAGTGAGGTTCCGACCGCGCCATTGTTGAATGAGCCAATGATGCGCTGCGAGCCACGTTGCTTGATCCAGTTGGCCGACCATAAGGTATTGAGGCCCGTGTCGATAACGAACACCGCATTCGGGTCGGCGAGGTCACTGACCACGCGTGCAACCGCTTGTGGGTGGATGCGATCGCGGCTGCGACCCAAGTCGGCCTGCTCGTCGAGCTTGCGGTCCCACGCGCGGCGCTCATCCGTAATCTGGTCCCAATAGCTCGTGTCATCCTTGGCCGCGACCTGATCCACGAGCTGCTTGAGCGTCGGCCGTGCCGAGCCAAGCACTCCGAGCACAGTGGGGGCACGGCGTCCGAGTACCTCGAGACGCTCATCGATCTGCACTACGACCGGGCGATCGGGCAGAAATTCCGAATACGGATAATCCGTGCCCACCATTAACAGCAAGTCAGCGTTCTTGACCGCCTTGTAGACGGGTTTGGAGCCGATATAGCCGATGCCGCCCATCCAATGCGGATCGTCATAGGGCATGATGTCCTGGCCCTTGACGGAATGGATCAGCGGGGCTTTGAGACGATCAGAGAGGGCTCTCAGCTCGGTTGCGGCTCCGTGACACCCAGCGCCGCACATGATGACAACATTGCTCACTGCATTGATCCTGCTCACGATGCCGGCGACGTCCTCAGCGCTGGCGGCGATCTCAGGACGTGGCCGCAAGGTGTCGACGCTGTCGACGACGCCGTCCACGTGCGCCATGACGACGTCCTGCGGCAAGGTGAGATGTGCAACTCCGCGACCGGCATAAGCTGCGGCAATCGCCTGGTGGATCACCGTGGGAGCTTGCTCCGCCACGACAATGGTTTCCGTATACAGCGAGACATCGCGAAAAAGGACATCGGGTTTCGTGGTCTGGAAGTACTCAATACCCTGCTCCTTGCGTGGCATATTGCCCGAGAGTGCAAGCACCGGGGCATGATCTCGCGCTGCTTCATAGAGCCCTGCGACGAGGTGGGTGCTGCCGGGCCCGGTGGTGCCGGCGCAGACTGCAAGCCGGCCGGTGAGCTTGGCCTGACCGGCAGCCGCAAGCGCGGCACCTTCTTCATGGCGCACGCCGATCCACTCGATGGAGGAGCGTCGCACCGCGTCTGCAATAGGGTTAATCGAGTCGCCAATCAGCGCAAAAATCTGCTTGACCCCGACGCGCTCGAGCACGCCGACCAACATATCCGCGACTGTTTGTGCCATATGTCCCTCCTACACATCACCTGCTGGCGCTTTGGCTGCCTCGATTTTTAGATGCGCACATTTAGATACGCACTCAGGAGTTAAGTCCGCACCTCTTCTCAGCAGCTGTAATCAAGTACAGCATTAAGATACTGGTCGCGGCAACCAAGCCGGCGCACAGCGGCCGTAGCGGCTGCTCGAGCGCATGATCGAGTTGTGGCTCAATGGCCGAGCAAAAGTTGAAGTCTGGATGGCATAAAGCCGAACCGGCGACAGCGGGCGGGAAGAGAACTCCAATCAATCCGCCAATGGTCCAACCGGCAAGCTTCGGCAATCTGCCGCGGCTCAGCTTCGGTCTCTGAGAGCAGCCCAAGTTCGTGGCACTGCTTGAGCTCGTGCTGGCAGTCGCGTGGACCCTCATCGGCCGCGGCCAATCAGGTCGATCGATTCATGCCGAACGCCAAGCTGGTGCCCTCGGGCGGACGAGCGCTCACAGGTGTCCAGCGCGGGTCGTTCGCGACGTTAGTGCGTGACCTTTGCCGCGCGCCGGTCTCGATCCGCGAGCACGGCCGCGAGAACACAGCCACCGATGATGCCCCAGTGTTCAAGAAACGCGCTCATTGACAGGAATCGTGCATGACCCTCAAGGTTCCAGAAGTCGTTGACGACGAGCGTGATGATCGCGGTCTCCACCGCGATTGCACCGGCACCCAGCCAGACAAGGCGCCCCGAGATAATGAGAACAGGCGCCACAACCTCTACGAGCACCGCAAGAGCCGCCCAGAGCCATGCGGGGTGAAGCCCGAAGCGCTGCTGTTCGGCCATCGCACCGCTAAAGTCGAAAAGCTTCGTGATCCCACCGACCAGATATGCTGCGGTGAGAGCCACCCGTGCCAGAATCGAGGTAGCAGGCCAGTTGAGGATCGCACCGATCCAGCGCGGCTCGTAATTATTCCGGACTCGCATATTGAGAACGCTCAGCAGCGACCCGCCGCGCCCATCGTCTCGCATCCTCCAGCCGACGTCGATCCTAATTCATTCGGCACGGTCACCGGTAATTCGTTGTCGCGGCGCAGCCCGCGCATTCTGCCAAGCGTCAATTCGGCTGGTTGGTCTTAAGCGGGCGATTCGACGTCCCGGTGTTGGACGACGTCTGGCGCGTGCGATTGGCCAGGTGCGATTGTCCCAAGCTTGAGTTTCTCCCCTTTCTGTCCCACATCCCCGCCGCGACGTAGAATGGGGCTAGCGCGCCGATGAGCAAGAAAGCCGTAGGTACGTGGCTCATGTCGACGAGCTGAGGCTGGCGTACTGCCCGGATGCAATCTCGCCGTCGGCAGGTCGCCAGCGCACCGACCGGTTGCGGCGGTGGAGCTCGCGCGCGTCCTACTACTCGGACCGCATTCCCGTAGCGATGCGGCGGAAGTCCCGCGCGGGGATTGCATGTGCCCCGAACATGCAACGCTTCTTCCCTGCACGTTCCGCGATCATAGATGCGGTTAAGGGTGCGCGGGCCGAAGGTGCGCGTAAGTGCGTTGCTCCGTCGATCCGGCAACATAGTAGCGCGCTGTCGGTCATGTGATTATCTCCGAAGCCTTTGCCCGTCCTGGGCAGACGCGATGCCGGCGCGCCCACCCTGGCTGGCGAGGACGCTGCGCTCGTTCGAATCCTCGAGACTGGCGGAGTGAAGCGAGGCAGGATCAGAGTCCTGCATAGTCGGCCGAAGCTGGAGGTTTGCGCGGTGTTGCGGACCGCGGGGGCCGTAGTCGAGCTCGGCGCCTTTGTTGCTGCTCATGATGACCGCGGCGGGAGCGTCGTAAGGGTCCATGATCGACTCGACGAAGACCATGGTGTCGTTGGGCGTGCCGAGGGCGTCTTGCAAGTCGCCAACCGTCCTGACGACGAACGACCGCGCTGAGGTGTCAGGACGGAAAACCTTCGGCAGATCGGCGTAGGCCCAATTGGCGACATCGTTGTAGGGCTCGGCCTTGCCGAGATAGCCGCGTTCGATCGTGTATCCGCCGTTGTTGATGAGCAGAATCACGGGCTTGTGATCGTGTCTGAGAATGGTCGACAGCTCCTGTGCCGACACCTGGAACGAGCCGTCGCCTATCAACAGGATGTGACGACGGTGCGGCGCTGCGGTCAGGGCGCCGAGCAGGGCTCCGACCGAGTATCCGATCGATCCCCAGTTGATGGAGCCAACGAAGGTGCAGTTCGCCGGCAGCTTCAGGCCGAGGATAACGAATGACGTTCCATTGTCGACGTACAGGACGTCGCCGGGCCGGAGGTAGCCCTGAATCGCTCGCCAGTAGGCAGCCTGGGTCAACTTGGCGGAACCGTCGGCGTGCGTACGTGCCGCTTCGGGCGCAGCACGGCGTGGAATCCGGTCGATTGCGACCTGCGAGACCGCATCGATGACGCCGCGCAGGACTTCCCTGAGCGTCACCGCCTGATAGTTGTCATCGCCCACGTCCACCGAGTGTCCGCGGGCGTGGATCGTGTTTGACGGCAGCGAAGTCGTAAAGTCGCCCGTCGTCACCTCGATAGGCCGGTAGGCGATGGAGAGCAGGCAGTCGCTGCTCTCGATTGTCTCGCGCACGGTTGGCTCGCTTGCCTTACCGGCGTAGATGCCGACGTAATGAGGGAACGTTTCGTCGATCACGGCTTTGGCTGCGTTGATCGCTGCCACTGGAGCCTGCACCTTTTCGGCCAGCTCCATGAGCAGAGATGCGACGCCGTACCGGCCCGCGTCCGCATCGACGAGTATCGCCGGAGACTTGGCGGCGGACAGTCGCCCCGCGATCGCGGCGATGCAGGAGCGAAGCCGTTCCGGGTCGCTGGGCGGCTCGGCGAGGATCAGCGGATCTGCCGGAACCTCGATATCGAGATGGGTGATGTCGGATGGCAGCTCCATATACACCGGAACCTTCTCACGCCACGCGGTGAGGATCAGCCGGTCGATCTCGATGGCCGCGTTGCGAGGGGTGAGCCTCGCCTGTGCAGCGGTCACCTGTGCGTAGGCGTGGAGAAAGTGATCAAAGGTACCGTCGGCCATGGTGTGATGCATTCCCAGGCCACGATCGATGGACCTGAGCGGTATCGATCCGCTGATGCAAATAACCGGGACATGCTCGCTGTAGGAACCGCCGATACCGTTGATCGCGCTCAGGGGGCCAACGCCGTTCGTCACCAGTAACGCGCCCAGGCCATTCAGCCGCGCATAGCCATCCGCCGCATAAGAGGCGTTCAGCTCATTGCATGTACCGACCCACTTAAGCGCGCCCGCGTCCTGCAGCTGCTGCAAGAGCCCGAGGTTGTAGTCGCCAGGAACACCGAACAGATGCCGGATCCCGGCCTCCTCCAGGCGGCGAAGCAGGAAATCACCGATTTTCATCCGTTGGGTGGCACTGCTGGACATTGCTGTTACCTCTATCGACTTAGGTGGTGAACGCAGGATGCAAGAGATCTTCTCAGCTTGACAGATGCGATCAGATCGTCCCTAGCTTGGAACCTGTGTTGTGGCCGTTGCGGCTGAGTCGATTCGGGACCCCGTGTCCGTGGACCGCTCCGGAATCAGCCGTGAGCTGCGCTGGCCAGTGAAATAGGACCAGAGCCATTGGCGTTGCACGCGAAGGCGGTTCTGCAGCAGGGGCAGGGAAAGGATGTGAATGATCGCCCAGATCAGAAACGTAAGAAAGCCACTCATGCGGAGCGAGCCGCGTTGCAGCACAGCGTAGTTCCTGCCCACGACCGCCATGCTGCCCTTGTCGAAGTAGCGGAACGGACGTGTGACCTGTCGTCCTTCGATCTCTTGCGCAATTAGCCGCCCGACGTACCGCCCCTCCTGAATCGCTGCTTGCGCCACGCCTGGTACCGGCTGCCCCTCCTGCACGACTGACGCCGCGTCGCCGACGACAAACACCCGGGCCGCATCAATAACCTGCAGGAAAGGGTCAACGAGCACACGCCCGGCACGGTCGGTTGTGGTGCCAAGCAATTTCGTAATCGGCGAGGCTGCGACGCCTGCGGTCCACAGGACTGTAGCGCTTGGAATGCGCCTTCCTCCCGCGATTACGCCTTCGCCGTCAACCGCTTCGACCTTCACGTCGGTCACGACTTTCACGCCGAGCCTCTCCAAACGCTTGCTTGCCTTGCGGGACAGCGACTCATCAAAAGTCGGCAGAATCCGCTTAGCCCCATCGAGCAGGATGATGCGAGCCGTTGCCGGGTCGATTCGGCGGAAGTTGCCCTGCAGCGTCACGTTCACCAGGTACGCGAGGGACCCCGCCAGTTCCACTCCGGCTGGCCCTGCTCCGACCAGCACGAAGGTCATCTGTCGCGCGCGCTCTACCTCATCAGCGATCGTTGCGGCCAATTCGAAGGCAGCCAGCACCTTGGTTCGTATGGTCTCGGCATCGCTCAGGCTCTTGAGGCCGGGCGCATATCGAGTGAACTCGTCGTGCCCGAAGTAGCTGGTGTGCATGCCGGCCGCGACCACCAGAAAATCAAACGCAATCTTGCGGGGGCCCATCCCTGGCGCAGACGCATCCACCGTCCGCTCAGCGAGACTGATGCCGACGACCTCTGCCAGAAGTACGCTGAGGTTTCGCTGCTTCACCTCGAGCTGACGAATCGGTATGGCAATGTCGGCGGGAGCCAGGATCGAGGTCGCGACCTGGTAGAGGAGCGGCTGAAATATGTGGTGATTCCGGCGATCGATCAGGAGGACGTCAGCATCCACCTTGCGCAACGCGTGTGCCGCAGCAATCCCTGCAAAACCACCACCGATGATGACCACGCGGGGCCTCTCGCCGGCACGAGACTCAGCGGCTCGCGGCTGTTCGACCACATCACGCACCTGGGCGCTGGAATCCACTTGACTCATAATTCCACCTGCTTCTCTAGAGCTCCCCTGCCGAGATCCAATTCCGGTCGAGCCGTGGAGGCTCGCTCAGGCTGCACCAGCTGCAGCTTGACCAGCCATTCCGCTCTCGTGAGGTCTATTGCGCAGTTCGAGCAGTCCGAGCAGAAGCTCGTCCCGCTCCGCCTCCAGCTCTTTCACGGTGCGCGAACCCACCTCGGCTCGGACGCCGTCAACCAGCTTCTTTTGTACCTCCGGTGTCAGCACCGGCGAGCCGAGAGACTTCCACGAAGCTGTCATGGGGCCCGCGAACTGCTCGAAGAAGTGTTCGATTCCTCCGGGGCCGCCGGCCAGGTGGTTGAGCATCATGTTGCCCATCACGCCCCAGCGCAGACCCGGTCCCCAGCTCAGTGCGCTGTCGACGTCCTCGGCGCTCAGCACTCCATCCGCCACGAGGTAATACACCTCTCGGGCCACCGCGGCCTGCAAGCGGTTGGCGACGTGGCCGGGCAACTCCTTGTAAAGGCGAACGGTCTGCTTGCCAATAGATTGATAGAATTCTGTTGCGCGCCGAATTGTCTCTTCCGAGGTCTTTGCTCCGCCGACGATCTCGACCAGCGGGATCAAGTGTGGCGGATTGAATGGATGCGCGATGACACAGCGTTCGGGATGCGCGGCAGCTCCTTTCTGAATCTCGCTCATGATGAGCCCGGATGAGCTCGAGGCAATGATTGCCTCTGGCGGCAACAGCGCATCTAGCTGGCCATAGAGTTTCTGCTTGAATTCCATCCGCTCGGGCCCGTTTTCCTGGACGAGATCTGCGCCGACGACCGCTTGCGGGAGCTCCGGTACGAATTTCAGGTTCGACTGCGACGCGCCCGGCGCGAGGCCCACGCGCTTTAATGTCGGCCACGCCGACTCTATGAACTTCTTCAGCGCGGCTTCGGCATTCGGCGCCGGATCCGTCGCCGATACGTGCAGTCCTTTCGCGAGGAACAGTGATGTCCAGCTTGCTCCAATTACGCCAGTACCGACAACAGCGATGCGGCGAATGGGTTTGGGGTCTGTCATTTCAATACTCCGGTGCGGTTAGTTCAGACATGCATGCGGGTTGCAGGTTCGATTGCTTGCGCGACAACGACGGCGCGCTCGCGCCTTCCATCAATCCGCGCACATCCTGCTGATCGCTGAGCACGCTGCGAAGGTAATGAGCTTTGCGCTCCAGTTCGATAGGACCTTGGTATCGGTAGAAGGCCAGGCTCAGAATGTCCCCGCGTGCGAACGTTTAATTGCGGGCGACCTGCGCAAGTGTGGCGACACGGGTGGGGTGGCATCCACCCGCGGCAGTGGAGTCCGCTGTGTCGGCCGGCCCACGCAGTGGCCGGCGAAAATCGAGTAACGATCTTTTCTTCTCGCGTTGTTGACGTCGATCGAACCGAGCGCTTCGCGCCCGTAAGCTACTTGCGGCCCCGTCTGACGGCCGCCTGGTGGTCTCACCGGCCGAATGGCTACCCGCAAATGAGTTGCATCCGCTGAGCACGCCACGACAGCGGTGGTCCAAAGGTATTCGCCGATACGGACATCGACCAAGGATGCGGTCGCGTCTTCCCGCTCCAGTACCAAAGTGCAATGGATCGTGTTGTGCGCCTCCTAGCACTCTACACACATTCCAACAGGAGACGCGCCATCAACAGACGCGAATTCTCATCTGCCGTGGCGGCCCGCGCGACGGCCTCTTTAGGCTCAATGCGTGGCAGCGGAGCGGGGCCCGCTCCGCTGAATCCACGCAATGCGGTGGATCCGCTGATCGGATGCGCACTGTATCTGTTCGTTGCCCTCCGGAGCGTCGCTATGGCAGACACGGCAGATGAGGCGGCCATGGCGCAGAACCCCGTTGCCAGCGTGATTAGCGTGCCGCTCGAGAACAACACTATTAGCCTCAACTCGGGACCCGAACGCGCCGCAGTCAATGAACTGAACATTCAGCCCGTCATACCCTTTTCGCTGAGTTCTGACTGGAACATCATCACACGGACCATCCTTCCGGTGCTTTCCGTGCCGAACCCGGTACCCGGTGAAAGCCGCACCAATGGAACCGGGGACCTCTTATTCTCGGCTTTTCTTTCCCCCTCACATGCGAGTGGCTGGATCTGGGGTGTGGGAACTGCGATCCAGGCTCCCACGCATAGTAACCAACAGCTCGGAAACAATAACTGGGGGCTCGGCCCGACGGTCGTCGTGCTCCACCTTGATAAGGGTAGTTCATGGGTATACGGCGTTCTTGTCAACGACGTCCGGTCCATCAGCAGCCGTTCGGGCTCGCACGCCTACAACAACGGGCTCATCCAACCTTTCGTTAACTACAACCTGCCTCAGGGTTGGTATCTTGTCTCGTCCCCCATCGTCACCGTCAATTGGACCGCACGCGGAAGTCAACAGTGGACGGTCCCGGCGGGAGGCGGTGTCGGCAAGATTCTCCACTTGGGGCGGCTGCCCGTTAACCTGCAACTACAAGGGTTTTACTACGCCGCTGCGCCTACCTACGGTGCCACCTGGGAGGTTCGCACGCAGGTACAGTTCCTATTTCCAAAGTAGCCCAGGGCCCGAGGGCTTTGCCTGAGTGTGGCAACGTCCTGCTTTCCTCACCCGGCCCGTTTGCGGATCTACTGACCTGCCCCAATGATCGCGATCGCCGCCGGAATGGCCGCCGCGACAATCATCAAACAGGGAATTAAGGCCCAGACGAGCTCTACCACGATTCCCTGTTGAAAGCTGGCCGTGCGATCGGCGCTGCCGCGAGTGCCCCAGAGCGAGAGCACTATCGCACCGAACACGCCGGCAGCTAGAACAGCGCACATTTCGAGGATGATGAACCGCATGGCTGCTTCCCGCCTGCTAGCGCCCAGACTCGCTGGACTGTCTCGAAAGCGACTCGACGAAGTGCGCTAATCGGGCGACAGGGCGCATGTGAACGAAACCGATCTTGCTCTTGGAAAGCGCCCGTAGCGAACGTATTCGGGGTGTCGCCCGCGATGCCCGTAGCATCGATTGACTCCGGCATCCTTGAGTACGTCAACGACAACTTGTACGGCGTTTTACTCATGCATCGAATAACTCCGTTACGCGTCTAAGCAGTCATTGCGCAGCCAGATCCGACCGCAGGCGCCCGCTAGCGCTGCATTCTCATCAGCTCATCCATTGACATCATGTGATGGTCGAGATTCGCCATGATCATAAGCGAGCCAAAAACGATCAGAGCAGTCACGAACACGCCAAAGGCCAAGGCGAGAAAGTTGTTCGCCTGGTCGGGTGCGCTCGAGATGTGAAGAAAGAACGCAACGTGTACCCCCATCTGGGCGACCGCCAATGTTGCGAGCAGTACCGGGACCGCGGGCGCATAGACCAGCGATGTCGAAGCAGCCCAGAACGATGCCAGCGTCAAAGTGACCGCGTACGCGAGCCCGATCAGGTAACTGCGCGCGCCATGCCGATCGCGCGGATCAACGCCGGGCGCCCGGCCCTCGGCCTCTACCTGCATATCCATTATTTCGCCCCCAGATAGACGATGGTGAACACACCAATCCAGACGATGTCGAGCGCGTGCCAGAACAGGCCGAAGCAGAAGAATCGCCGGGCGACCATCGGTCGGAAGCCGAGCGTCGTCACCTGAAGCAGCATGACGATAAGCCAGAGCAGTCCCAAGCTGACGTGCAGTCCGTGAGTGCCGACGAGAGTAAAGAACGCCGATAGGAAGGCGCTATGCGACGGGCCGGCGCCGGCGGCAACCATGCTCGCGAACTCTCGGCCTTCCATCGTCAGAAAGCACACGCCCAACAGAAACGTCATCCCCATCCAGAGAAGCAGCGCTCGTGCGTCGGAGCGATAAACTGCCAGCGTGCCGAACCCGCAGGTCACACTCGAGGCCAGCAGACACAGGGTTTCAAGAAACACGTGTCGCTTATCAAAGAGTTCTGCGGCGCTCGGGCCTCCCGCCGTCGAGCCGGACAGCACTGCATAAGCCGCAAAGAGAGCGGCGAAGATGATGATGTCCGACAACAGGAAGAGCCAGAACCCAAAACCCGCCACGACCCGAACGGGCGCCGGCCCACGCAGAGAGAGCGGCACGACCGAAACGCCGGTCAGGACCTCTTCGCCGGCGCTCATGAGCGCGCCCCTGACGCAACGCGTACTCGGCTGCGATCATCAGCCGCTTCAAGTGCGTTGAGCTCGCCGCCCGGCGCGTCGTGCGGCACCGGGGCGGCATGCGCGCGCTCGAACGCCGCAACCGCCTCGGCCGGGACCCGTATCTCCCGATCAGTCCTCCATGACTGCACGAGGGCGACGGTGACGGCGCCAACCAAGCCCACGGCGGCCAGCCAGTAGATTCGCCAAATCAATGCGAACCCCAATATCACTACGAAGAACGCCACAAAGAATCCAACCGGCGTATTGCGCGGTAGGTGAAGATCAACAAACGAGACTGCCAGCGCGCGGCGAGCCACGCCTTCCTCCTTCATGTGCCAGTAGGCATCGATTCGCTCGACACTCGGTATATGAGTGAAATTCCAGGCCGGCGGCGGCGAGGGAATCGACCACTCGAGAGTCCGCGCGTTCCAGGGATCGCCGGTGCGGTCGCGATTCGCGTGGCGCTGGCGAATGCTGACGGCGAGCTGCACGGCAGTCAGTCCGATGCCCAGCAGAATCACCACGGCACCGGCGAGGGCTACCAACATCAACGGTTGCCAGTGCGTATCCGGATAGTGTTGCATCCGCCGAGTGGCTCCCATGAGCCCGAGCGCGTACAGCGGCATGAAGGCCAGGTAAAAGCCGACGAACCAACACCAGAAGACCGCCTTGCCCAAGCGCTCATGCAACTTGAAGCCAAACGCCTTGGGGAACCAGTAGGTGTAGCCCGCCATGGCCCCGAATACCACGCCCCCGATCGCCACATTGTGAAAGTGCGCGACGAGGAACAAGCTGTTGTGCAGCACGAAGTCGGCCGGCGGAATCGCCATCAGGACCCCCGTCATGCCGCCGATCACGAAGGTGACAATGAAGCCGATCGTCCAGTAGATCGGCGCCGTGAATTGGACTCGCCCTGCATAGAGCGTAAAGAGCCAGTTGAAGACCTTAACGCCCGTGGGCACGGCGATGATCATGGTCATGACGCCGAAGAAGGCGTTGACGTCGGCGCCTGCCCCCATGGTGAAGAAGTGGTGGAGCCACACCATGAAGGACAGTCCGCAGATGACCATCGTGGCGAGCACCATCGAGCGGTAGCCGAAGAGGGGCTTGCCGGAAAAAGTCGCCACCACTTCCGAAAACACGCCGAAGGCCGGGAGTATCAGGATGTACACCTCCGGATGTCCCCATATCCAGATGAGGTTGACGTACATCATCGGGTTGCCGCCCAAGTCGTTCGTGAAGAAGTGGAAGCCGCAATAACGGTCCAGCAACAACATGGCGAAGGTCGCAGTGAGCACCGGGAAGGCGGCAACGATCAGCATGTTCGAAGCAAGCGCAGTCCAGCAGAAGACGGGCATGCGGGAATAGCCCATACCCGGCGCACGCAACTTCAGGATCGTCGTCGCCAGATTGATGCCGGAAAGGAGCGTACCCAGACCTGACAGCTGCAGTGACCAGAGGTAGTAGTCGACCCCCACGCCCGGAGAGTAGGCGAGCTCACTCAACGGCGGATAAGCGAGCCACCCGGTGCGGGCAAACTCGCCCACAAAGAGCGAGAGGTTCACAAGCAAAACACCCGCCGCCGTGAGCCAGAAGCTCACCGAGTTGAGCACCGGGAACGCGACATCACGGACACCGAGCTGAAGCGGCAGGACAAAATTCATCAAGCCGATGACGAACGGCATCGCGACGAAGAAAATCATGATCGTGCCATGCGCCGAGAAGATCTGGTCGTAGTGCTCCGGCGGCAGGTAACCCTGAGCATGACCCGCGGCCAGTGCGAGTTGCGTGCGCATCATGATTGCGTCGGAGAAACCCCGCACCAACATGACGAGGCCCAGAATCATGTACATCACGCCGATGCGCTTGTGATCGACGCTCGTGATCCATTCGCGCCACAGATAGGGCCAACCTCGCTTGGCTGTGATAAGGATAAAGAGGCTGAGCAGCACGACCCCAATCGTGGCGCAGGTGCCCATGACAATGGGCTGGTCGAAGGGAATGGCGCCCCAACTGAGTCTGCCCCACATATCAGAGTGCCTCTTTGGGCGACCAATGTGTCGCCAGATGTCCGGCAGCAACCGTTTCGAACGGGTCGTCTCGCACAGAACCGTAAGTCAACTCGCCGCTCGCCCGGGTGGGCCGAACGAGCTCAGCAAAGCTCGCACTATCCAGCACCCCTCCCCGCTCGCGGGTCTGGGCGATCCAGGTCGAGAAGCCCTCGGCTGATTCAGCGCGAAGCGTGAACCGCATATCGGAGAATCCGGGTCCGCTGAACTGCGCGGAAAGACCCGAGTAGGAGCCGGGCTTGTCGGCCCGCAGATTGAGCTGAGTGGTCATGCCAGCCATCGTGTAGATCTGGCTGCCGAGTTGCGGAATGAAGAAACTGTTCATAACGCTGGTTGACGTCAGCCGAAAGTGAACCGGTACGCCCGTCGGAACGACGAGATAGTTGACCGTCGCGACGCCCTGGCGTGGATAAATGAACAGCCAACGCCAGTCGAGCGATACCACTTCGACTTCCAGCGGAGATGCGGCGGATTCCAGCGGCTTGGGAGGATCGAGGTCGTGTGATCCGATCCAGGCGATGCCGCCCAGAAAGAGGACGACGAGCGCCGGAATGGCCCAGATGATGAGCTCGATCCGGCCGGCATATTCCCACTCAGGACGGTAGCTCGCGCGCTTGTTCCCCGCCCGGAACCACCAGGCGAACGCCAGCGTCAGGACGATGACCGGAATGACGACGGCCAGCATGATCGCCGTGGCGTCGCCGAGAATGACGCGCTCCAACTGACCGACCGGGCCGTGTGGATCCAGCACCCCTTCGCGGCACGATGCCAAGAGCAGGCAGCCACAAACGATCCCGACGTTTCGCCCCCAAGAGCGTCGCGACTCTGCTTCCATGAAACGATTGCTCGGTGAGGAACCCACGCCGAGATCACATCAAAGTCACGGCAACCACTCCATTGCACAAAAGTATCGCTGATACTTTCGGCTTGGGCGCGTGTCCGCGCGTCAGTGTGCTCAAGGGCGGGCACACCTTTCCAGCTCGACACACTCTCTAAAATGCTCACCACAGCATCAACTGACACCACGGTGCAATTGCACGACTGTCGACCAGGGGTTTCGTCACCGACAACACTGCATGGAGTTAGAGCGATAAGAGGCCTACCAGTTAAGCCGCCGGGTCGCCCGGTCCGCTGAGGCCCGAACAGGTCGATTGGTGAGAAATCGCGAAGCTTCCGCCGCTCCGTAGTTCAGCCGCGCATTCCGCAGGGCGACAGCCCAGAACGCGCTCTACGGCGCAAGCGCAGCAGCCAGCGTGGCGAGTGCGATCAGTACGATCACGATTCCCAGCGCGGCGCCGAAGTTGCGGTTCCTTTCCGTCATGACTGCTCGATTAGCAAACTGGTGGTTCCACAAAGTATGGCGGCCCGAGGTGATCACATCAGGCTCGAGGAAATGATTCGATTGCCCGAAGGTATCGTCGATACCTTTGGCTTGGGCGCGCGCCCTTGTGAACAGACCTACATCGTCCTCTCCAGCTCGACACACGTTGTAGAGCACTCACCCAAAAGTATTGCCTGACACCATCGTGTAATCGCACGCGAGTCGACCACATGGTTCAGTGTCATCGTCAACCACTGCATGGGTGTGGCAGCGATGCGAGTTTCCAGACTACGGGCGTGCGATCAACCGCTTGAGGCCAGGCGAGAACCTCCTCTCGGCGGACACGTCGTGAGCCCCCGCTACGGCTATACGCATCACGGCATTTACGTCGGTCGAGGACGTGTCGTGCAGTACGGCGGGCTCTCGCGCGGCTTACGTCGCGGGCCGGTGGAGGAGGTTTCGCTGCAGCGCTTCGCTCGTGGGCGTCCAATCTGGGTCCGCATTGGAGAGTTCGGGTGGACGAGCCGCCCCGAAATCGCTTGTCGGGCTCGCTCCAGACTCGGCGAGAATCGCTATCATGTACTGACGAACAACTGCGAGCACTTCTGTGAGTGGTGCGTGCGAGGTCAGCATCGCAGCTACCAGGCCGACGCGCTGCTACGCTTCAACGGCGGAGCTGCCCAGAAGCTCATCGCGCCACTTCTCCGGATGATCCTCGGACCCGACGCTGGAGCATCGGCGGGTTAGCCCCCATGAAGCCGGCCACCGGTTTACTTCGTTCCGGCCGATTCACGCCCCGCAGAGGCTCTCAGTCCTCGACGGGCAGCACGCGATGCAGATCACCGCTCGCGGTCGTATCGATCGATACCTTTGGACAATCGACGCTCGCGTACCGTGGCGGGTGTAATTAGTCGGGCACCGATTACAGCGCACCCTTCTGACTAAGTCGGGACCCGGATGATCATCGCGAACGTTGACGACTATCGCAAACGATGCGAAGCGAGACTCCCGCGATTTCTGCACGACTATATCAGCGGTCGCCACAGAAGCTTCGAGGTTCACCAACGTGCTCCGCGCGTGTATCCCCCCACCGCACGTTGGTTTTCCACTCGGCGGGCGCAAGCCCGCCGAGTTCTTGTTCAAGCTGCGTATAAAACTGCGATGTTGGACGTATATTGCCAGCTCCTGCAGTTCAAAGGGAACTCGGTTTCGGCGATCATCCGTTGTCGGCAAGACACGGCGAGCGAAACCCAACGCGACCGTAGAGATTAAAAACGCCATGGTGTAGACCAGGCGCGGTATTCAATGCTTGCTCGTCGGCGATAGCGAGCGGCCGTGGCATAGACCCATGCGATCACCCGAAAGCGTTTCTGTAATTCGGGATACGCCAGTACATCAGGATGTGGGCGCCCCACCCCCATTGGCGCCGCGCTGCAGAACCAGTACGCCTTGCCCCAGTACGCCTTGCCCCAGCACGCCTTGCCCCAGCACGCCTTGCCCCCGCACGCCTTGCCCCCGCAAGCCTTTTCAGAGTAGGCCTGTGTGTTGCGCTCCCCGCAGTTCGCGAACTCTTGGACGGCAGCGTGGCTTGACATCAAGAGCCGCGTGGGTCCTCAGTCTACTTTTCGGCAGTGCGGTGGCCATGGCCGACAGCGGCGATTCGACAAGCTCGCCACCCACTGTGCGGGCCGAGGGCGACACGGCGCTCGAAGAGGTCACAGTTTCGGCGCGGAAGCGCAGCGAGAACATCGAAACGACGCCAGTCGCCGTCACGGCGATCAGCTTTGAAGAGTTGCAGACGGAGGAGCTGAGAACGGTGACCGATGTCGCCAAGCTCACCCCGAGCCTTTCATTTGCCAACGTGTTGTATGACCCGTTCGGCACCCAGGTTGTACTGCGCGGCGAGGCGGCAAGTGACAACCTGCTCGAGACTGAACCCCCCGTCGGGATCTATGTCGACGGCGTCTACCAGGGCGCCACGTTGGGCACCAACATTATCGACCTGTTGGACGTCTCCCAGGTTGAAATCCTCAAGGGCCCGCAGGGCACCCTCTACGGACGCAATACCACGGGCGGCGCCATCAACGTAACCACTAATGTGCCCGACTATTCGGGAGTGAGCGGTGAGGTGTACCTCCGTGGGGCCAACTACTCCACCTGGCAAGCTGAAGGTGTCGTCAACGTGCCCTTGGTGAGCGATGTGCTCGCAGTGCGACTGGGTGTCGACTACACGGATCAGGGAGGGTATGGCACGGATATCGCCAACGATCGACGAATGGGCAATGCCATCACTACCACCGTGCATGGGGTGCTGCGCTTTGATCCGTCGAGCGGCGTCGATTTCTTGCTCCGGGGCGACTATATGACCGGCCAAACCAATGGCGCGTTGCAGAAGATGGTCTACCTCGAGGAGGGATCGGCGGCAAATATTGAAGGCTCGGTGGAGTTGGCGTCCGCTGGGAGGCTGGTCAGCCCGGCCTTCAGCCAGGGTTTCCTGGCTGCACTGCTGCCCGTGTTGACAGGTAAAGGGACGCCTGCCCAGTTGGCCACATTCGGTGAAGGCATCGCGGCCGGCTATGCGGGAATCCTTGCCAGCATCCCCTCGAACCCGTACCAGACGGCTTTGACGCCAGGGACCTTTGCGCAACTCGACACGTATTCCACCTCCCTTACGGGTAACTTCCAGTTCACCGATGAGCTCTCTCTGAAGTCGATTACCGCCTTTCTGCAACAGAACAGGCGCCTCGCGCTCGACGCTAGCGGTACCGTGTTCGATATTTTTGTCGCCGGGTTGCCCCCCGACCGAGAAGGAGAACTCACCCACAACGATCAGTTTACGCAGGAATTCGGCCTGAATGGCACTGCGCTGAACAATGCGCTCAAGTACCTCCTAGGGCTCTATTTCCTCCATTCTGACGGCACCGATTACGAGTCCGCGCTCGTGCTGCCGGCGATTAATCCCGACAATCCTGAGATCGTAAACGCTGCCGTGAGCGATCGGAGCACCGCAGTTTTTTCTCAAGGCACCTATACGATCCTCCCTCGCCTGAATCTCACCGCAGGCGCTCGCGAGACCTGGGAGACCAAGGAGCTGACCTCACGCAACAGCACGGGAGAAGGCCCCACGTACAGCTGTGGGGTTCCCGTTGCGGTCGGCGCACCTTGTGTCGACACGTTCTCGAACAGCTACAGCAACCTGTCCTATACCGTGAGCCTCGACTATCAGCTTACGGAGGAGACATTTGTCTACGTGCGATCTGCCTCGGGCTTCAAGGCCGGCGGTCAAAACGAGCGGCTGAGTCTTGCCAACGCCGCGTATGCCAACTTTGCACCGGAGAAGGTGCTCGACTATGAGATCGGGCTCAAGACGCAAGCGCTCGAAAATCGTCTGCGCTTCAACGCCGATTACTACCACAGTCATTATACGAACATTCAGCAGACCGAGGTCGTCGCAATTCCTGGCGGCGGTGTGACATCGATCATTGCCAACACCGGCGAGGCCCACATCGACGGTATCGAGCTCGACAGCGAGCTGCTGCCGATCCGGGGGCTGCTGCTACGCGCCGCAGTCAGTTGGATGATCCCCAAATACGAGACCGTGGCTCCGGCCTTTTCCTCCGGACGGCTGGAAGAGGCGCCACCGTTCCAGGGCATTGCTTCAGCCACCTATACGTTGCCGATGTCGGCCGGTGATGCCAGTTTCAACGTGAACTACGCGTGGCAGGGACTGACCGATTTCCGACCAGCCGATCATGATTCATTCACGTCCGCCCCGTATTCCTGGCAGCCGACCTACGGTTTACTCGGCGCGCGCATCTCGTTCAAGCTCAGTCGCACGGAAACCGAGATCGCCGCTTACGGCACGAACCTGACCGATAAGTACCACATCATCGGCGCTAACGACTTCACGTCGGGTGGCCTCGGCTACGTCATGAATCAGATCGGTCCGCCGCGCATGTATGGCGTCGAGCTGACGCAGCACTTCTGAAGGGGAGTCGTGAGGGTCACAGGCGGGGCCGGGTTTGCCGGTGGTTCCAGGCTGGCTGCCCGCTCGGCGCAGAATGCGCAGGCTGCACGCCCCGCTTGGTATTTCCTCATTTTCCAGGCGATGCGGTACGATTTCTGCAGGAACGGAAAGCCGCGGTACCCGGCGCACTCAAAGGTCGGTAAAACTCCATGCCGGAATCTTTAGAGAGGGTGCCGTATTCGTTGAACGGCATGTACTCGGAGCGCGGCTCTCAAGTCTTGTGGGAAGACGATGAGCGCGTCGTCCGCCGCGGCTGGCGAGCGGACGGTGAGGGTAAGCGGTGCGCCGCGCTATTCGTTGTTCCGGCCGCCGAGCATCCGTCCCGGCCAATCCTTGATCACCTCCGCCACGAATTCGAGCTGAAAGACGAACTCGACGGCGCTTGGGCGGTGCGGCCGCTGGAGCTGGTGCGCGAGGCCGGTCGGACTGTGCTCGTGCTCGAGGATCCGGGCGGCGACCCACTCGACCGGCTGCTCGTCGCGCCCATGGAACTGGGCGGCTTCTTGCGCGTGGCGATCGGTATTGCGGGGGCTCTCGGTAAGCTCCACGAGCGCGGGCTCGTTCACAAAGACATCAAGCCGGCCAATATCCTGGCCACCGGGGCGACCGGCGAGGTGCGACTGACCGGATTCGGCATCGCTTCGCGTCTGGCGCGTGAGCGTCAATCCCTGCGCCCTCCGGAGACCCTCGCCGGCACCCTCGCCTACATGGCGCCCGAGCAGACCGGACGGATGAATCGGTCAATCGACTCCCGCAGCGATCTGTACGCGCTCGGCGTCACGTTGTACCAAATGCTCACCGGCGCTTTGCCGTTCGCCGCTGCCGAACCGATGGAATGGGTGCATAGTCATCTTGCCAGGCGTCCAGTGCCGCCCGCCGAGCGGCTAAAGGAGATCCCGGGCGCCCTCTCGGCGATCGTCATGAAGCTGCTCGCAAAGCGAGCAGAAGACCGCTACCAGACCGCCGCCGGCCTTGAACGCGACCTTCGCCGCTGCCAGACCGAATGGGAGGCGCAGCGCCGAATCGCCGAGTTTCCACTCGGCTACCACGACTCGACGGACCGCCTGCTGATTCCCGAAAGACTTTACGGGCGGGAGCGAGAAGTCGTGACTTTGCTCGGCGCTTTCGATCGCATTGTCAAGGGCGGCGCGCCGGAATTCGTCCTGGTTTCAGGCTATTCGGGCATCGGCAAGTCGTCGGTCGTCAACGAGCTGCAGCCGGTGTTGGTACCGCCACGCGGCCTCTTCGCTTCGGGCAAGTTTGATCAGTATAAACGCGACATTCCCTACTCGACGCTGGCACAGGCGTTTCAGAGTCTGATCCGGCCGCTACTCGGCAAAAGCGAAGCTGATCTTGCGGCTTGGCGCAACGCTTTGCGGGAGGGTCTGGGAGCCAACGCCGGACTCATGGTGGACCTTGTTCCTGACCTGAAGCTTCTGGTCGGAGAGCCGCCGCCGGTACCTGAGCTTCCTCCTCAGGACGCTCGGCGCCGCTTCCAGTTGGTGTTTCGCAGGTTCATCGGCGTCTTCGCTCGCGCGGAACATCCCCTGGCGCTCTTCCTCGATGATCTGCAGTGGCTGGACGCCGCAACGCTCGAGTTGCTGGAAGATTTGCTGACGCGTTCGGATCTGCAGCACCTGCTGCTGATCGGGGCTTATCGGGACAACGAGGTCAGTGCGGCACATCCCCTGACGCGGACGCTCGAGTCGATCAGGAGTGCTGGAGGAAAGGTCAACGAGATCACACTTGGGCCGCTCGCCCCGGAACACCTCGGGCAGCTGATTGCAGACGCACTTCGTTGCGAGTCGGAACGCAGCGGGCCGCTCGGGCACCTGGTGCACGAAAAAACGGGTGGTAACCCTTTCTTCGCCATTCAGTTCATTTCTTCGCTCGCCGAAGGAGAAATGCTCACCTTTGATCATGATGCTGTGTGCTGGTCCTGGGATCTCGATCGCATTCGTGCCAAATGCTATACCGATAACGTAGTGGAACTGATGGTTGCCAGGTTAAATCGCCTGCCCATCGAAACCCAGAAGACATTGCAAACTCTGGCGTGTCTCGGAAACGTCGCCGAGATCGCGCTCCTTTCGATCGCTCTCGAGAGCTCGGAGGAGCAAGTCCATGCGTCTCTATGGGCGGCGATCCGTCTGGAGTTGGTGGAGCGCCTGGATAGTTCCTACAGATTCATACACGATCGCGTGCAGGAAGCCGCCTATTCCCTCATCCCGGAGGAACTGCATGCCCAACTTCATCTGCGGATCGGCAGGCTGCTCGCGGCGCAGCTCGCTGCCGAGAAGCGCGAGGAAGCCGTCTTCGAGATCGTCAGTCAGATGAATCGCGGTGTGGCCTTTGTCACTTCGCAAGATGAACGTGATCAGCTGGCTGAGCTGAACTTGATTGCGGGCAGGCGCGCGAAAACGTCTACCGCTTATGCCTCGGCACTCAAGTATCTCATCGCGGGTGCGGCGATCCTGGCTAGCGACTGCTGGGAGCGCCGTCGTGACTTGATCTTCGCCTTGGAGCTGGAGCGGGCCGAGTGCGAGTTTCTGACCGGCGAGCTGCAGTCGGCCGACAACCGCTTGACCGCACTGAAGAACCGCACCGCCAACACGGTTGAGCGCGCGGCGCTCGCGTGCTTGCACATGGCTGCGTGCACGGAGCTTCTTCAGTTCGACCGCGCCTGCGCCGTCGCTCTCGACTATCTGCGGCATATAGGCATCGAGTGTCCGTCGCGTCCGACAGAAGCCGAGGTGGGACGCGAATACGAACAGATCTGGTCGCAGCTTGGCAGTCGCACGCTCGAAGCTGCCGCCGCTTTGCCACTGATGAGCGACCCTGACTCGCTCGCGGCCGTGGATGTTCTGACGCGGATGATGGTTCCCAGCGGCCTTACGGATCCGAACCTGCACTGCCTGACGCTATGCAGAGCGGTCAATCTCAGCCTCGAACGGGGCAACTGCGACGCGTCGTGCCTCGCCTATGTCATGTTGGGCAGGGTTGTCATACAGCGCTTTCGGGACTACAAAAAGGCATTTCAATTTGGTCAGGTCGGCTTGGAGCTCGTTGAAGGCCGTGGGTTAAAGCGCCTCGAGGCGCGCGCTTATGTATGTTTTGCCTGCTTCATTGCTCCCTGGATTAAACACATTCGGACCTCCAGTGACCTGGCGCGCCGCGCCATCGACGCCGGGACCAAAGTCGGCGATTTCACGTTTGTAAATTACGCCAACACTCTGCTGACCTCACACCTTCTCATTGCGGGCGACCCGCTGACCGAGGTGCAGCGCAAAGCCGAACATGCCCTGGCGTTTGCCCAAGAGACACGTTTCAGTGGCGACGTCTACATGGCGATGTCTCCACTTGCGTTTGTTCGCACCCTCCGTGACTTAACACCGAAATTTGGCTGCTTCGACGGCGAACTGATGGACGAAGTCTCCTTCGAACGCGCTTTGGCTGACAATCCAGCCTTGCGGATCCATGAGTGCTTCTACTGGCTGCGCAAAATGCAGGCGCGCTATTTCGCCGGCGACTACCAAGAGGCCCTGGAAGCTTCAACGAACGCGCAACGGTTGCTCTGGATCGCAGTCGCCCATATCGAGGAGGCGGAATGTTGCTTTTACAGCGCACTTTGCCGCGCTGCGGTTTGCGAATCCGCAACCGCCGACGAGCGCGCGCAGCATCTCAAGGTGCTGGCTGAGCACCAGCGACAACTCGAAATCTGGGCGGAGAATTGCCCGGAGAATTTCGCAAGCCCCGCCGCGCTCGTGGGTGCCGAAACTGCCCGGATCGAAGGCCGTGACCTCGACGCGATGCGCCTGTACGAAAAGGCCATCCACGCGTCTCGCACAAGCGGCTTCGTCCACCACGAGGCACTCGCATTTGAGCGCGCCTCGGCTTTTTACCGTGCACGCGGGTTCGACCAATTCGCCGACACCTATCTGCGCAACGCCCGCGCCTGTTACGCGTCATGGGGCGCAGATGGGAAAGTGAAGCAGCTCGACCGACTTCATCCGGGCCTCAAGCGGGAGCAGCCCCTACCGGGTCCTACATCGACCATCACGGCACCGGTCGAAGGCCTCGACCTGGCGACGGTGATTCGAGTCTCGCAGGCCGTTTCGAGCGAGATCGTGTTGGAAAAGCTACTCGATACCGTGATGCGTACAGCCATGGAGCAGGCCGGCGCGGAGCGCGGGCTCCTGATCGTCCCGTCTGGGGATGAACTGAAAGTAGAGGCGGAGGCCAGAACGAGTGGAAACGAGGTAGTCGTGCGACTGAGAGAGGCGTCTGCGGCCGCAACGGCGTTCCCGGATTCGATTCTCCGCTATGTCATCCGCACTCGCGAAAGCGTCATTCTCGATGATGCATCCTCAGGCAACCCGTTTTCCGCCGATGCCTACGTCCTTCAGTATCGCGCGCGTTCCATTCTTTGTTTGCCGTTACTCAACCAGGCGAAACTCTCGGGTATTCTCTATCTCGAAAACAGCCTAGCCCCGCACGTTTTCACCTCTGACCGGATCACGGTGCTGAAGGTGCTCGTCTCGCAAGCCGCGATCTCGCTCGAGAACACCCGGCTCTATCGCGATCTTGAAGACCGTGAAGCAAAGATTAGACGTTTGGTCGATGCCAACATCATTGGGGTGTTCGTTGCCGACCTGGAAGGTCGGATTATTGAAGCCAATAACGCGTTTCTCCGCATTGTAGGATATAACCGCGACGATTTGGTTTCGGGTCGCATGTCCTGCGCCGACCTGAGCCCGCCGGAATGGGGCGAGCGTCACCTACGTACGCTCGCAGAGGCCAGCTCAACCGGGATCGTCCAGGCCGTCGAAAAGGAGTACTTTCGGAAGGACGGCAGCCGCGTGCCAGTGCTTATTGGTGCTGCGCTATTCAAAGAAGGGGGCGACGAGGGTGTTGCGTTCGTGCTCGACCTAACCGAGCGCAAACGTGCGGAGAACGCGCTGCAGCTTGCGAAGGCGGAGCTCGCTCAGGCGATGCGGATAGCAACGCTCAACGCGCTGACTGCCTCGATCGCCCACGAGGTCAACCAGCCGCTCGCGGGTATTGTCACCAACGCAAGTACCTGTCTGCGGATGTTGGATGCCCGTCCTCCGAACGTGGATGGCGCTCGAGAAACAGCTCGGCGGACCCTTCGCGATGGCAACCGAGCCTCAGATGTCATCACACGATTGCGCGCCCTGTTCGGCAAGAGAGAGTTCACGCTCGAGGCAATCGATTTGAACGAGGCCACTCGCGAGGTCATTGCATTGTCGCTGAGCGACCTTCAGCGAAATCGCGTGATAGTGCGCTCAGACCTGGCCAGCGACCTCCCCCTCGTCACCGGGGATCGTGTCCAGCTGCAGCAGGTCATACTCAACATGGTCCGAAACGGGTCGGATGCGATGATCGGCGTTGCGGGGCGCCCGAGAGACTTGCTGATCAAAACCGAGCGGGTCGAGAGTGACCAAGTGCGTCTCAGCGTGATAGATGCGGGAGTGGGTTTTAGACCCGAAACTGCGGCGAAGCTCTTCGAGCCTTTCTATACAACGAAGAGCGATGGAATGGGAATTGGACTTTCGATCAGCCGTTCGATCATCGAGGCCCATCATGGACGGCTCTGGGCGACCGCCAATCATGGACCCGGTGCGACGTTCTGCTTTTCCATACCGCGCGAATCCGCGCCCGAGGACAACTGAGTCCATCGGCGGCAGGCGCTCTTCGATGATTTAGTCAGCGATTTGCCTCGGAGCCCCGCGTTGTAGCACAGCTGCTGATGCCAATTAGTCCTTGCCGCCAGTCTCAAGACCCAGGCGACCGGCCATTTTCACGAGCTCAGCAAGGGATTTCGCGTGCATCTTGCGCATGACGCGACCACGGTGCGCTTTCACGGTGATCTCGCTGATCCCGAGCTTTCCGCCCGTCTGCTTGTTCAATTGACCGCGAACCACCAGCGCCATGACTTCCTTCTCGCGAGGGGTGAGCGCTCGATGGCGCTCCCGGATCAGCTCAAGGCCTGTTTGCTCTGCAAGAAATGCACGACTGCGTTCAAGTGCGCTGCGGATGGCACTCAAGAGCACTTCGGAGGTATAGGGCTTGGTGAGGAACTCGACGGCTCCGGCCTTCATCGCCTGAACCGTCATCGGGATGTTACCGTGCCCGGTGATGAAGATGATCGGCATAGCGGAGTGATCGGCGGCAATGCGCTTTTGCAGCTCCAGGCCGCTGAGGTCCGGCAGGTTGACATCCAGGATCAGACAGCTGGCGCCAGGACGGCGCGGACAGGCGAGAAACTCCTCTGCCGAGGCGAATAGCTCAGCTCGCCAGCCCGCTTCGGCGATCAGGAGCTCGAGCGACTCGCGGACCGAGATGTCGTCGTCGACGACGAACACGACGTCTGTAGGGCCGGCCATGGAGGATGCCTTCATGCTCGAGACCCCGAAACTCCATGCGTTCATGCGTATATCCCCGTCAATTCTTTTGTGCAAGTACGCCGTCCTGTGTCACGGTCGGCAGAGGGCCAAGTCCAGTGCCGCCCCCAGGTCCTGTTCGCTGTACGGCTTGAACAGCACCTCGACGGCCCCCTTGTGGCGAAGGGCAGCACGGATACTTGTATCTCGTTGAGCCGTAATGAAAATGATCGGCACCTTCTCGCCCCGGCTCAAGAGCTCGCGCTGCAGATCCGGTCCCGACATACACGGCATCGCGATGTCGAGTATCAGGCAGTCGGTCTCTCTGAGGCATCCGGAATCCAGGAATTCCTCCGCTGATGCGAATGCCCTCGCCTCGTAACCCAGTTCCCGCAGCAGGTCCGGCAGCGACTCGCGCACCGACTCATCGTCATCAACAACCGCAATCAATGGCCGGGGCTTCACCAGGCGCACCTTAGACCGGCGGAATGAGCCCAGGCCTCCGATCCGATGCTCCGAGGGACGGCCCCCAGAGCGTGCCAACGACCTGACGGTCTTTCCATTTCGGTACTGATAACGCTGATTCGGTCTTGATGACGCAGACCATCAGAAGCATGCGCCAATGCCGAGGGCGTTGCGTCGATACCTTGGTATTGGGTTCGCCGTATGCCATCGCCCGTGGCGGCGGACGTGAGCCCGTGCGCTCCATCACTGCGCGGCAATCGCAGCACCGTCTGTCGCGGCGCCGTTGGACGGCGTGGTCATGATTCCGTGGTGGCCTCATCGCGTGCATCTTCTGACGCGATGGGAGCTGCGTGGCGGACTGTCCGACGCGCCAACGAGAGTCATGACGCGGGATGCGTTCCTCGATTGTAAATACCTTTGGACAATCGACCCCGGCGTTCGAGGCTGATGCAATCGAAGCAGGTTTTGCCACGACCGCACGCAGTACTTTCGAGGAGAAGCCCATGCTCCATCCCACCGCGCGCACCCTTGGATACTTTGCTGCCTTCGTACGCTCCCAACAATCATGGTAAACAAGTGATGGACAGGCGCCGCTTTATCCTGGCAGGGGGACCTGCCTTCGCGCTGACGTCGCTGGCAGCGTCGGGCTGCCATCAGCGCACTCTGCCGAAGGAGGCTTCCTACTCCCCATCGTTCTTTCGACCCGTGGAGTGGGCTTTCATCAACGCCGCGGTTGCGCGGCTGATTCCGGCGGAAGGCGCTGGGCCCGGAGCGCTGGAAGCGAGGGTACCGGAGTTCATCGATCGACAGATGGAATTACCGTACGGTCACGGTGCCTATTTCTATCTCAAGGGTCCGTTTCTGACGAACATCGCACCCACCCTCGGCTATCAGCTGCGCTACACGCCCCGGGAGATTTACCGCCTCGGGATCGAGGACGCGAACACAACAGCTCGCCAGCTGTACGGTCGCGATTTCCCCTCACTTGCCGCTTCCGACCAGGATCAGTTCCTGGGGGCGATGGAGAAGGGCGGGCTGTCCTTCTCGAGAGTTCCCTCTGCGGTGTTCTTCGCACAGCTCCTCGCCAACACCAAGGAAGGCTACTTCGCGGATCCTTTGTATGGCGGCAACCGCAATATGGTGGCCTGGCGCTGGATCGGATTTCCCGGCGCCCGCGCAGATTTCACCGATTGGATCGACCGACCAGGTCGCCCCTACCCCTACGGCCCGGTCTCAATCGGTGGACGGTCATGAGCGACGCACGGAAGCAAAGAGCCGTAGACGCAGTCATCGTCGGGTTTGGCTGGACCGGGACCATCCTGGCAAAAGCACTGACGGATGCGGGCCTGCGTGTTGTCGCGCTTGAACGTGGGCCGGCGCGAGCCACCTCGCCTGACTTTGAGTATCCAAGGATTGCAGACGAGCTGCGTTATGGCGTGCGCGGAGATCTCTGGCAGCCGCTCGCGCGAGAGACCGTGACCGTGCGTCACACCGTCAACGACGCGGCGGTGCCGTATCGAAAGTATGGATCGTTCGTGCTGGGCAACGGCGTGGGCGGTGCGGGTGTCCATTGGAACGGACAGCTCTGGCGCGCATCCCCCGAGGATCTCAAGTTTCGAAGCCACATCGAAGAGCGTTACGGCAAGGCGTTCATTCCGAAGGACATGACGATTCAAGACTACCCCGTCTCCTTCGAAGAGCTCGAGCCACACTTCGATCACTTTGAAAAGGTGTGCGGGGTCTCGGGAACGGCCGGGAATCTACGCGGACAACTCCAGCCCGGTGGCAACCCCTTTGAGGGGCCACGCAGCGATGAATTTCCGACCCCCCCGCTGCCGCCGATCGAGGCCGCCAGGCGGTTCGAGAAAGCCGCCACGGAGCTCGGTTACAAGTCCTTTCCGCAGCCATCAGCCATGCCCGGGGCAGCCTATACCAACCCGTACGGTGTTCGCCTGGGACCGTGTAACCTCTGCGGATTCTGCGAACGCTTTGGGTGCTTTCTGTATTCCAAGGCTTCGCCACAGACCACGATCCTTCCCCTATTGGTCGGTCGGTCGAACTTTGAGCTCCGCACGGGCTCCTACGTCACCAAGATCCTCCAGGACAAGGGTGGCCAGCGAGCCACGGGTGTCTTGTACAACGATGAAAGCGGACAGGAGTGCGAGCAGCCCGCCGAGCTCGTCATTTTGTCCGCATTTCAGCTACACAACGTGAGGCTCCTGCTGCTATCGGGCATCGGCACTCCGTACGATCCTGCGACCGGAGCCGGCCTCGTAGGAAAGAACTATGCGTACCAGATGTGCAGCCTCACCGCGGCCTACTTCGGCGAGGAGGTGCAGATAAACCCGTTCATTGGAGCCGGAGCTGCCGGTATGCGGGTTATCGATGAGTTCAACTCCGACCACCATGATCATTCCAACCTGGGATTCATCGGTGGGTCGCTGATCTATGCCGGAGCCACCGGCGGCCGTCCTATCGAGCAGATGATGCTTCCTCCGGACGTTCCGCATTGGGGAGCCGCATGGAAAGCGGGCATCCGCAAGCACTATCGGCACTCTGCGCCGGTGAGCACTCAGGGCGCTGTCATGTCCTATCGCGACGCGTATCTCTCGCTCGATCCCACTTACACCGATGCCTACGGCCTACCGCTGCTGCGAATGACCTTCGACTGGCACGAGAACGAATATCGGATGGCCGCGTACTCGGTGGCCAAGGTGCAGGAGATCGTACGTCAGATGAAACCTGAGAAGCAGGCCACCCTGCTCGCGCGACCGGGCGATCATTACGACACGCGGTTCTATCAATCGACGCATATGACCGGCGGGGCGATCATAGGCTCCCATCCCCGCAACAGTGTCATCAACCGCTACTCACAGAGCTGGGATCTGCCGAATCTCTTCATATACGGTGCCTCAGCGTTTCCCCAGAACATCGGTTACAACCCGACGGGTCTGCTCGCGGGGCTCGCCTACTTCTCCGCCCAGGAGCTCAAGAGCTCATACCTCAAATCTCCGGGGCCGCTGGTGTCAGCATGACTCCCAGGATCGCCTGGCGCTGTGCCGGCGCCGCAGTTGGCTTAGTCCTTGTTGCAGTTATCGTGGCCCGAGTGGGCGATCACATGGCGGGGCGAACCGCCTTACCGCTGCCAGCCCCGACCGCAGAACTCATCCAGCGTGGGGCGTATCTGGCCAAGCTCGGCGACTGTGCAGCGTGCCACAGCGTCCGCGGAGAGCTGCCCTTTAGCGGTGGTCTGCGGATGAGAACACCGATTGGGGCGATATACACCACGAACATCTCCCCTGACCCGAGATACGGGATCGGACGCTTTACACTCGCAGACTTCGACCGGGCACTGAGATACGGAGTTGCCGAGGGACATAGCCTTTATCCGGCGATGCCCTACACCTCTTATTACAACACCACGCCCGAGGACGTTGCGGCACTCTACGCCTACTTCCTCGACGCTGTCGCCCCGGCCGCCGTACCGAATCGCCCGGGTGAGATTCCGTTCCCTCTCTCCATGCGATGGCCGCTGACCTATTGGCGATGGCTGTTCGCATCGAAGCCGCAAGCTTTTGCTGCGCGAGCGGGAATGTCGCCTGAGGAAGCGAGAGGCGCCTATCTTGTCGAGGGTCTCGGCCATTGCGGCGAGTGCCACACCTCGCGAAATGTGTTCATGCAGTTGCGTGCGCTGACACCGCTGGATGGGTCACGATACCTCGCGGGTGCGCGGATTGAGAGCTATTTCGCCCCAAGCCTGCGCAGCGAGGGCGCAGGATCCTTGAGTGACTGGAATGCAGCCGATCTTGCGGCATTCCTGCGCACCGGCGGCAATGCGCGCGCCATCTCTTTCGGTTCCATGTCCGACGTTATCGTTCACAGCACGCAGTACTGGCGTGACGCAGACGCTCGTGCGACTGCAAGATATCTTAAGTCACTGCGATCTCCTGATCTGCCGCAGCAGTTCTTCGCGTATGACCCAGCTTCGCACGAGATGCTCGAGGATGGGAATGTGTCAGTGCCGGGTGCACTGCTCTATCTCAACAACTGCGCAGCCTGCCACCGGCCCGACGGCAATGGATACGAGCGAGCCTTCCCGCCTCTCGCGGGGAATCCGGTTGTCAGGGCTCCTGACCCCGCTTCGGTCATTTCCGTCATTCTTAGCGGGTCAGTGACGCCACGCACCCCAGCAACGCCGGCGCAATTTGCCATGCCGGCGTTCGGCTGGCGTCTCTCCGATCGCGAGGTCTCGGAGGTTGCGAGCTTTATCCGCGCGAGCTGGGGCAACCACGCGGCGCCGGTGCAGCCTCACACCGTGGAGCGCTTGCGGAACCACAGAAGTTAGCGAGCCCATTTGCATCGCCATGCCTGGCGATGGTCCATCGCACGCCGCCGCGTTTCTTAAGACCCCCGCACCAATGCAATACGAAGGTATCCACCACACCATCGTCCAATAGGTAGCCCTGGTGGTTTCTGTTCTGATTACGTCGCACTGGAGCACCGCTATCTCTTCGTTGCGTTGGGAGCCAGCTAGGTTCCGGTCGCAGTGGTTGCGAGAAAATTGAACGAATGCTTGTGCCATTCAGAAAACTCACCTTTGCACTCGCGAACACGGCCGCCGTGCTTGCAGCCCTCTATGTCGCGTTTGCACTTGATCTCGAACGCCCCTACTGGGCAATGTTCACGGTGTTTATCCTCGCGAATCCGATTGCTGGCGCGGTTCGATCCAAGGCGGTGTATCGATTCCTCGGCACATTTGCCGGTGCGGCCATTTCGCTTCTTCTGGTTCCGCCTCTGGTAGACGCGCCGGTTCTACTGTGCCTTGCAACCGGTCTCTGGGTCGGTGTTTGCCTTTACTTCTCGCTCCTGGACAGAACGCCTCGCAGCTACGCGTTTATGCTCGCAGGCTACACGGCCACGATCGTTGGCCTGGCGGTGGTCAATGCCCCCGAAACGATCTTCGACACAACTGTTTCGCGCGTCGAGGAGATCTCCCTCGGGTTGATCTGCGCCGCAATCGCTCATTCGGTGATTTTCCCGCAGAACGTAACCGTCGAGCTCAACCGGACGATTCAGCACACGGTGAGGACCGCAGGCGAGTGGCTCTCAGAGTCGCTGATGCGTGCGGAGAGGCCAGCCGACGTGCACGCGCAACAACAGCTGGCGACGGTCGTCACCGATCTGCACCTTTTGTACACCCACGTGGCATTTGAGACGTCCGACGTTCCTCGAGCTGGCGGAGCAATGCGCGTGCTCCTAGATCGCCTCGCCCTTCTGTTACCTCGGATTTCGAGTATCCAGAAGGCGGTCGCGGGCCTGGCCGCCAACGGCCAGGTACCTGACTCGGTCGTCAGGGCACTCGAAGCGACATCGCATTGGCTCCGCTGCAGCGAGACTACCCAGCCAGCATGCTTACCCCAATGTCAAAGAGTTGATACGGTCGAGCCCGCAGCTGCCACCGCCGAGAGCGCTCGACGAGTTCCCATTGATTGGCAAGGACTGCTCGAGCAAAGCGCTCTTACCAAGATGCGCGAGCTCGTAGCGGCGTTTGCGGACACCAAGGTGCTGGCAGCGGCGTTGACGACTGACCGCGTTAAGCTACCCGCGCACCTCGAGCGCGAGGCCGCGGCGGCGGGTCGACGACCTCTACATCGCGATCGTGGGCTCGCCTTGCTTTCAGGGCTTGCCGCTGCCGGCGCAACGTTGGTGGCGTGCGTGTTATGGATTGAGGGGTCCTGGCCGGAAGGGGCAGTCGCGGCGCAGTTTGCTGCCATCGGCTGTTCGCTGGCGGCGACTCTCGATCATCCTGCGAAGTTCATTCGCGCGGCCATCGTTGGTATTTTGCTGGCTCTCCCTTTGGCGGCACTTTATGAATTTGCGATCTTGCCGCGAATCGACGGGTTCGTCTCCCTCACCCTGGTTCTAACGCCCGTCATTCTGCTGTTCAGCCTGATGCAGGCATCAAAACGACTCGGGGGCGCAGGATTGGTTCTTGCCATTGCGTTCTCCGGGGGTCTCGCACTACAGAGCACCTATCAGGCGGACTTTGCCTCATTCGTCAATTCCAATTCCGCCGAGATCGTGGGTCTCTTGGTGGCAGTAGCGATGAATCTCATCTTTCGCACGATTGATCCAGTGTGGAACGCGCTGCGCATTTCGAGGGCGGGACGCAAAGCCGTGCGCCGGCTCGCAACGGAGACAAAGATCGACCTACGCGCCTGGACGATTGAGATGTTCGACCGGTTGGGACTTGTGACCTCTCGAATCAATGCTGTCGGAAAACCTCATTTCGCACGCGAGAATATCGATGGACTCCGTGACCTGCGTGTGGGCCTGAACATCGGCACCCTCCGAGACGTAGGCGAGGAGCTCGAGCAAGCAAGCCGTTCGTCGCTAAAGAGCGTGCTGAAAACGGTTTCCAACGTCTACGGCTCCGGGCTCGGCGATCGACGGGCGCAAGCCAGTATCGAACAGGCGATCGATCGCGGAATTACGTGCTTGGGAGCGGAAGCGCCGTCGCGGGCAATGCTGGGCGGCTTAGCTGCTTTGACTGAACTTCGTCTCGATCTCGCCCCGGCGGCGAGCCAATACGCGATTCCCTACACCTTATGATCGGTGAACTCGACATCGGCGGCGTCTTTGTACCCTCCCTGCTGGTCACTGCGGTGATTGCCTTCTGCCTGACATCCGTCGTCCGGTTGAGTCTCAGGCGTTTGCATCTCTACCGGTTCCTCTGGCATGCGGGACTATTCGACGTGGCGCTATTTGTCGTGCTGCTATGGATCACCGCCGTGGCGACCGTGACCTGGAACACCGCCGGAGTGAAATAAAATGCCAAACTGGCTCATTTTGACAAGTCGGATCCTCGCAACCGCCATTGTGGTGATGCTCGCACTGTTCGGCGGCCGCTGGCTTTGGCTTCACTACAACGTCGAGCCCTGGACGCGGGACGGTCGCGTTCGAGCCGACATTGTGCAGGTGAGCCCGGACGTGAGTGCCCTCGTCACAGAGGTCCGCGTCAAGAACAACCAGACCGTCCAGAAGGGCGAGGTGCTGTTCGTATTGGACCGCCCGCGATTTGAGCTCGCCCTACGGCAGGCGGAAGCATCCCTGACAGCGGCCGACGTAGCCCAGGCGCAGGCGAAACGGGAAAGCGAGCGAAATCGAAATCTCAAAGATCTCGCGACCACCGAGCAGGTGGAAGAAGGTCAGTCGAAGGTGGATCAGCTGGTCGCGCAGCTCAACAGCGCTCGCGTGCAACGCGATATCGCGAGACTGAACCTCGATCGCACCACTGTCTACGCGCCCGTCGCTGGGATCGTCACGAACGTGCAGCTGCGACCTGGTGACTACGCCAGTGCCGGTCAACAGGTGCTTGCACTCGTGGACAGCGAGACGATTCATGTCGATGGGTACTTTGAAGAGACGAAGCTGCCAGGGATTCGTGTCGGTGACAGGGCAATCGTCCGCATCATGGGAATCAAAACGCAGTTACGCGGCACCGTTGAGAGTATCGACGCCGGAATCGAGGATCGCGAGCGCAGTTCGAGCAGTACTGAGCTCGCCAACGTCAATCCGACTTTCAGCTGGGTGCGGCTCGCGCAGCGAATCCCGGTACGCGTCAAGCTCGATCCGACAGGAAGCGACATCCGCTTGATCGCCGGCCGCACGGCTACCGTGTCGATCGTCGATCCCCCCGGCCGACCACTGGAAGGCGAGGCGCCATGAAGGCACCTCGCGCCCGGTTTCTGCTGCTCTCGTTCGCTTGCGTCATGCTCGGCAGTGGCTGCATGGTTGCCCCCAGCTACCACGTGCCACAGTCGGCGCTGATCAATTCCACATCGGCGCGCCAGCCTTTCGTCGCTTCCGGGGATTCTGCCCTTTCCGATACGCCCGTTCTTCAGGCCTGGTGGCACCTTTACGAGGATAACCGCTTGGACGAGTGGGTTGAGGAGGCCTTGCGAAGCAATACGGATCTGCGCCAGGCCGATGCCAACCTCGAGAAAAGCCGCGCAGCGCTAAAAGAGGCGCAAGCCTCGCGTCAGCCGAGCTTCGCCGTCAATGCGGGTGTGCAGTACTCACAGCTCGCCGGCCAGCAATATCTGCAGCCCATCACGCCCCCTCGCGCCACCTACTATGACACTGAGCTGACGGTCGGCTACGACCTCGACCTCTTCGGCGGCATTCGTCGCGGGATTGAAGCGGCCCGTGCCAATGATGAAGCGGTCGAAGCTGCCCGGGACCTGGCACGGGTGAATGTGGCAGCGGAGACCATTCGCGCCTACGTGGACGCCTGCGGAGCCGGAATGCAGCTCGAGGCCGCCGTTCGGGTGCTCTCCGTGCAGCAACAGAGCCTCGCCCTCACCGAGCGCCTGTTGCAAGGTGGTCGGGCGATCGATCTCGATGTGACGAAGTCCCGCCAGCTGGTGGATCAACAGACGGGCGTCATACCGAGCCTCGAAGCAGCGCGTCGCAACGCCCTGTTTCGGCTCGTGACGCTGACCGGCAAACCACCCGCGCTGTTTGCGCGGGACTTGGAAACGTGTGCATCCCCTCCCCGACTGACACACCCGCTGCCGGTCGGCGATGGCGCGGCATTGCTCAAGCGTCGCCCCGACGTGCGCGAAGCCGAGCGACAGCTGGCGGCGGCCACAGCCGAGATCGGAGTGGCAACCGCGCAGCTCTATCCGGACATTTCGCTCGGAATACCGGTGGGCTCCATCGGTTTGGCGCGGACCGCGTATGAATCCTCCACCAACTTCTACGGAATCGGCGCAACGCTGTCCTGGCAGGCCAACCAGAGCTCTGCCCGTGCGCGTGTTCAGGAGGCGAAAGCCTCGGCCAAGCTGGCTCTGGCGAATTTTGACGGCGTGGTGCTCGGAGCCCTTCGTGATACCGAGAGTGCGCTCAATGTGTACGTACACGATCTTCAGAGCGAGGACAGCACCCGCCGGGCGCGCGATGAAGCCGAGCGCGCCGTGCGCGACTCCGAACGGCTGCAGGGCGCAGGTCGCGCCACCTCGCTCGATGTGATCGATTCACAACGGACCTACGCCACCGCAGAGCAGACGCTGGCGCAACTCGAAACCACACTCGCAGAGGATCAGGTTGCGGTTTTTCTCGCGCTCGGTGGCGGCTGGGAGAGCGCTCAATGAAAAAAACAGCCAACCCAGCGCGGTACGCAATCAGCGCTTACGGGGAAACGAGCCGCACCGAAACCAAATCTGATCCGGTCGCTTCTGCGGAGTCGGCCTGGAAACGCCTATCGCTATGAAGGTCTCGGCCTGAAGGTGTCCAGCTCAATATGCGAGGAACTCACGATTGTCCGGGGTAAATCGCGCCTCCGCGGCTTGTGACGGCCTCACCCAATGTAGCGGCGTACGACTCCGCGGCGGGCGTCGCAAGCGCCCGGCGGCCAGCCGCGAAGCCACAGAGTCGCCGCGACGGCTGCCCGAGCCCGTTCCGCTCGCGCCCGACCAGCATTCATTCCGAAGGCCGGCGTGTCCCAGGTTCAGAGTCTCGAAGGCCGCTCCTGATTCGCCTTGAGGGGCCGCTGCGGGGAAAGTGATCTCCGTCAGGTCGGGAAGACTCGCCGCCTCAACCGGTGCCGAGAGTCGTTGTGTGTCTTTTCGCGTCGAGCGTGCCATGTGATTCTCCCGCTCAGTGCTGTTGACGGCGGAATTGGACCATGGAACCGAGCCCTACGGGATTGCACGATGGTGTTGCTCGATGCTTTGGAAGCAGGACGTTCCCGGCTGCCCTCCAGCCGTCGGCGGCTCAACCGATACGATGGTGCAATGGTCTAGCCTACCCGCAGCTGATCTGTTCAGGTTCTCAAGCGTCAGCTGCGCCGGTGCGGCCCCGCCGATCAATCTCCGCGCACGAGCCTCCGCGAAAGCCGTCGCCCACCGGCCGGATGCGGCCGGCTCACATCAGCGCATCAATTCTCCACCGCTGACATGCCCTTCTCGGCCAATTCCTGCTTGGCGCGCTCGTTCTTGGCGAGGTGGGTCAGGCCCATTCCGCGCAGGACGTTGGGAGCCTTAGTGAACTGGATATTGTCGTAGCCGACGATTTCGACGCGGTTGCCCCAGGGGTCGCGAAAATCGAGGAACGGCCCAGCAATAAGGGCGACGCCAGCGGCATCGAGCGCCTTGCGGGCCGCCTGCTTGTCATCGACGACGAGTCCAACATGACGACCATCGTCTGCGGGTTGGCTTCGCCCCTTCTGCAGGGCGATGAATTGGTCCCCCAGATCGATGAACGCCATGGTGTCGCTCTTGCCGCGCAATTCGAATGTGAAGAGGCGCCCATAGAACGCCAGCGCTTCTTCGATGTCACCGACCTCCAGTGCTACGTGGTTGAATCCAATGAGCCGAGGCCTTGCGTATTCAGTCATGGCATCCTCCGTGCCAGCGAAAGGGTCGGACGGCTGACCGACGCTGAGACTTTAACGCCGTTACCGAATGGCATCCAAGGTCAGCGGGTCGAGAGCGCGGGCTCGGCGGGGACCATGTCGGTGATCCGTAGGAACACAATCTCGCCGCCGCCGGAGCGGCGCACAGCGCTTCAGGCTCGGGGAGCGCGGCGTCGGGGACTTCCTCGCCCGGCGCCCCGCTCGCTACCGGAGGTTTCCTCCCCCGGTCTCCAGGGCCGCCCGAGCCGCTGCTCGATGTAGCCACGGATCAATCGCCGTACGACCTGGGACGGGGTGAGATCCTCTTCGGTGCACAGTCGCTCGAATACCGACTTCTTGCGCGGATCGATCAGGATCGTAAGACGCGCGGTGCGCTCCTCGATCTTCACCACCTTCTCGCCCTTCATCTGCGTGAAAGCCCCAGCAAAGAATTAGCGGCATACTGCATGCGTACACCATTATAATCCAGCGCGAATCCAAGTAGCACTGTCTGTGACCGCCCTGCTCCATTCGCCGCTCGACGCCTGCCTGACATTGCTCGCCCTGTGGGGTCTCATCGGACTCGCCGGCCTCTTGCGGCCGACGAGTTTGAGATACGTCGGGCGCACGCTCTTTCCGCTCGGCGCCCTGTGCGGTGTGGCACTCGCGGTGGTCGCCCTCACGAGCTTGAATGCGCCACCCGAGCGCTCGGTGCTCATCGTGGGTCTCCCTGATCTCCCCATGCATCTGCGGCGTGATGCGCTCTCGAGCCTGTTTCTCTTCCTGCTTGGCTCGGCGTCGGCGGGCATCTCGGTATTCGCCGCCGGCTACTTCCGCCGTGGGCACGGCACCTCGGCCGGCCTCCTCTGTCTCCAGTACCACATCTTCCTCGCAAGCATGGGCTTCGTGCTGCTTGCCGACGACGCCTACGCCTTCATGGTGGCCTGGGAGACGATGGCGCTGTCCTCGTATTTCCTCGTCACCACGCAACACGGCCTCGGCGAGATCCGCCGCGCTGGATTCCTCTACCTCCTGATTGCGCACGTCGGTGCGCTGGCCATCCTGCTGGCTTTCGGAGTCATGCAGGGCGGCAGCTGGCAGTTCACGTTCGATGCCATGCGCGCCGCTCACCTGACGCCTGCTTCGGCGTCCGCGGCGTTCCTCCTGGCGCTGTTCGGCTTCGGTGCCAAGGCAGGTCTCGTGCCGCTGCACGTGTGGCTACCGGAGGCGCACCCCGCGGCGCCGTCTCCGGTGTCGGCCCTGATGAGCGGCGTGATGCTGAAGACTGCCGTGTACGGAGTGCTGCGCGTCAGTTTCGATCTGCTCGGGGAGCCGCAGTCGTGGTGGGGTATCGCGGCACTCTCCCTGGGGCTCTTCAGTGCGCTCTATGGCGTTGTATTCGCCGCCGCGCAGACCGACATGAAGCGACTCCTCGCCTGGTCGTCGATCGAGAACGTGGGCATCATCTTCACGGGCTTGGGACTCGCCGTTGTATTTCACGGCGTCGGCATGTCGGCACTCGCTGCGCTCGCCCTCATCGCCGTCCTCTACCACACGCTCAACCACTCGTTCATGAAGAGCCTGCTCTTTTGCGGTACGGGCGCAGTGCTCCACTCGACCGGCGAGCGCAACCTCGGGCGCCTCGGCGGTCTCATTCGCCACATGCCGTGGGTAGCGTGGTTGACTCTCATCGGTGCGCTGTCACTCGCCGGGTTACCGCCGCTCAATGGCTTCGTGTCCGAATGGTTGCTGCTACAGGCGTTCCTGTTCGCGCATCAGGTGCCACAGACCTTCGTCAACATGCTGCTGCCGCTCGGCGCCGCAGTGGTGGCGCTCGCCGCGGCCCTCGCCGCGTATGTCATGGTCAAGTTCTATGGTGTGATTTTCCTGGGGCAGCCGCGCGAGGCGACGCTGGTGCGCGCTCACGATGCCAATGTCCTCGAGCGAATCGGGCTCGTCTGGCTCGCGCTTGGGTGTATCACACTCGGTCTCTTCCCCGCTCAGATCGTCGGCGCACTGCGCACGGTCGTGCGGCAGGTCGCGCACGTCGACTTGCCGAACCCGGCCGCGCCCTGGTGGCTGCTCGAGCCGCTGCCGGGTCGACTGGCTTCGTACTCCGGTCTCGTGTTCTTCGCCGCGGTGACCGTCGTGGTACTCCTCGCCATCTTCGGCGTGCGGCTCTTCTATCACCAGCGCGTGCGCCACGCAGCTCCGTGGGACTGTGGCTTTGTGCGGCTCGACCCTCGCATGCAGGATTCTGCAGAAGGCTTTGGTCAGCCGATCCGCCATATCTTCGAGCCTTTCTTTGCGATGAATCGGGAGCTGCCCTCTCCGTTCGATCGCGCACCGCGCTACCGCGTCTTCATCGGTGACCGCATCTGGCAGCGCCTCTACGAGCCGCTCGGCTCGCTCGTGCAGCGCGTGGCGGACACATTCGCAGTGCTACAGCAGGGACGCATCGCCACTTATCTGCTCTACAGCTTCGTCACGCTCGTGACGCTCCTTGCCGTGGTGTTATGAGGCCGATCGAGATCATCACGCAACTGCTCGAGCTCATCGTGGCGCTTGCCGCGGCACCGCTCTTCGTCGGCTGGATCAACCAGTGCCGCGCCTGGTTGCAGAACCGGAGCGCGCCCAGCCTGTGGCTCCCGTATCGCGGCATTCGCAAGCTCTTCCATAAGGATGCCGTCATTGCCGAGGGCGCATCCCGGCTCTTCCGCCTCGCACCCTACATCGTGTTCGGCGCCATGGTCGTGGCCGCCGGGATCATCCCCTCGATGGGCACACGCCTGCCGCTCACACAGGTGGCCGATGCGATCGCGCTGGTGGGGCTTCTCGCGACGGCGCGGGTCTTCATGTCGCTCGCCGCCATGGACACCGGCACGGCCTTCGGCACGCTCGGCGCGCGTCGCGAGATGATGGTGGGTTTCCTCGCGGAGCCGGCACTTCTCATGGTGATCTTCGTGGCGTCCCTCATCTCGGCGACGACCGCGCTGCCCGCGATCACCGAGCACCTGGCGACACAGACGTTGGGCCTTTACCCCAGCCTCGCCTTCACGGCGGTGGCCTTCCTCATGGTGCTGCTCGCCGAGAACGCCCGCATACCGGTCGACAACCCCGCGACCCATCTCGAACTCACGATGATTCACGAGGCGATGCTACTCGAGTACTCGGCGCGGCATCTTGCGCTCATGGAGTGGGCCGCGGCGCTGAAGCTCTTCAACTATGCCTGTATCGGCTTTGCGTTGTTCATCCCGTGGGGCGTCTCAACGCGCGGCAGTGCTCCGGTAGCACTGCTCGCCTCGATACCCGTGCTCGCCGCGAAGCTCGCCGTCGCAGGCGCGCTTCTCGCAGTGCTCGAGACCGTATCGGCCAAGCTGCGCGTCTTTCGCGCTCCGGAATTCCTCGCTACCGCCTTCCTTTTTGCGGTGCTCGGGCTCCTCGTGCACCTGCTGCTGAGAGTCTGACCATGGCCCGTGTCCCGCTCGACCTTCAGCTCCTGAATCTGTGCGCAGCACTGCTGCTGCTCCTCTCCTTCGCGATGCTCACCCAGCGCCGCATCGTGAATCTCGTCAATCTCCTCGCAGTGCAGGGCACGGTGCTCTTCATTGCGACGCTCCTCATTGCCTGGCGCACCCGGCAGGCCCACTTGTATCTGTCCGCTGCGCTCACGTTGGGCCTCAAGGTGATTCTGCTGCCTTATCTGCTGCATCGGCTGATCCGCCGCCTCGAGGTCTACTGGGACGCGGAGCCGCTGCTCAACATCTCCGGGACCATGCTGATCGGCGTGCTCATCGTCGTCTTTTCCTTTGGGCTCGCGCAGCCGATCTCCGCTCTCGCGAGCACGGCGATGCGCAACGCCATCGGTATCGCCGTCGCCGTAGTGCTGCTTTCCTTCCTGACAATGATCACGCGTCGCAAGGCCATGTCGCAGGTGGTGGGGTTTCTATCGATGGAGAATGGTCTCTTCTTCGGCGCCATGAGCGCCACCTACGGCATGCCGATGGTGGTAGAGTTCGGCGTAGCGCTCGATGTTCTGGTCGCGGTGCTGGTGCTCGGCATCTTCTTCTTCCAGATCCGCGAGCAGTTCGACAGCCTCGATCTTCATCACCTCGAATCCCTCCGCGAGGACGCGGACTCACGGAGGCGCGAGTAGCATGGAATTCCTGCTGCTCATCGGCAGTCCCATCGCCGGCGCCGCAGTGCTCGCCGTGCTCGGCGCGAGGCGTTTCGCGCCGGAGCTCAACGTCGCCTTCAGTCTGGTGACATTCCTCGCAGCCTGCGCCCTCACCGTGCACGTAATCGGCGCAGGTAACCTGACCTTCGCACGCGAGCAGTTCTTCATCGATCCCTTCAACGTCTTTCTCGTGACGCTGACCGCGCTCGTCGGTCTCACCACCGCGATCTTCTCGCGACCCTATATGCGGGTCGAGATGGAGCACGGGCGGGTGCGCGCGCCCCAGCTGCGCCTCTACCACAGCATGTATCAGCTCTTCATGACGACCATGCTGGTGGCGCTCACCACCAACAACATGGGTCTCCTCTGGGTCGCGATGGAAGCCGCGACGCTCTCGACGGTGCTGCTCGTGACGCTCTACCGCACCGGTCCGAGTCTCGAGGCGGGCTGGAAGTACTTCGTGCTCTGTGGCGTCGGCATCGCGCAGGCGCTTTTCGGCACGATCCTCCTCTACTTCGCTGCCGAGCACGTTCTTGGCGCCGAAGGGGTGAGTGCGCTTCTGTGGACGCACTTGAATGGCGTCAAGGGATCACTCGAGCCGAAGGTGCTGAGTCTCGCGTTCGTTTTCCTCCTGGTCGGTTACGGGACCAAGGTGGGACTCGCGCCGCTCCACAACTGGCTGCCCGATGCGCACGCCGAAGGCCCGACGCCGATCTCTGCCGTTCTCTCGGGCCTGCTCCTGAATGTCGCGCTCTATGCCGTGGTGCGCTGCAAGGTACTCATCGAGGGTTCGCTCCATTCATCCCTCCCCTCGCAAATGCTCATGGGCTTCGGGCTCCTGTCCGTCGTGCTGGCGGCCTTCTTTCTCTGGCGCCAGCGCGACATCAAGCGGCTCTTCGCCTATTCCTCGATCGAGCACATGGGCATCATCACCTTCGCCTTCGGCATGGGAGGGTTGGTGGCGAATTTCGCAGCGCTGCTCCACATGACAGTGCACTCGCTTACGAAGTCCGCGATTTTCTTTGCCGCCGGGCACGCCGCGCAGAAGTCGGGTTCCCAGCTCATGGACAACATCCGCGGGCTCATCACCTTGAGCCCGACCGTCGGCTGGGGACTCATGATGGGCTCTCTCGCGATCCTCGGCGTGCCACCTTTCGGGGTGTTCGCGAGTGAGTTTTTGATTCTGACCACCGCGATGCGTGAGCAGCCCTGGGCGACCCCGATTCTGCTCATGGCGCTCGGCGTGGCCTTCGCCGCGATCTTCGGGCGAGTGCAGCCGATGGTCTTTGGAGAGACGACCGCCCGTCGTCTGCCGCATCCTCCGGCACTGCTTCCGGTCTTCCTGCACCTCGGACTCGTGCTCGCACTCGGCCTTTACATTCCGCCGTATCTCGCCGAATGGTATCGCGCAGCCGCGCGCCTGATTGGCGGCGGCTGATATGACACCACGCAATTGGTGGGCGGAGAGCACCGAGCAGCTTGGCGCACCAGGTGTGCGCGCCGTCAGTGTCTCGTCCGATGACTGGACCCGAGCTACGCGGGAGCTGGCAGCGGGCGGGGCACGGCTTCTGGCGCTTTGGGCAAGCCGCACCGAACACGAGCCGCCTGAGGTGCACGCCGCTTTTCTCATCGACTCGGGTGCGCTGCTCATCAACCTGCCGATGAAAGATGCCGATGCACGCTATCCGGGACTCGAGCCGTACTTCCCCTGCGCCTCGCGCATGCAACGAGCCATGGCCGACCTTTCCGGTATCCGCTCGTCGGACCCTGACGTGCGGGCCTGGTTGCGACACAACGCCTGGCCGCCCGATTTCCATCCACTCAAGAATCCGGCGCAGCCGTTGACGGATCACGAGGCGGGCGTCGACGTGTATCCCTTCGTGCGCGTCGACGGCGACGGCGTGCACGAGATTCCCGTGGGCCCGGTGCACGCGGGCATCATCGAGCCCGGCCACTTCCGCTTCTCCATCGTTGGGGAGAAGGTGCTGAGGCTCGAGGAGCGTCTCGGCTACGTGCACAAAGGTATCGAGCGGCGCTTCGCCGAACTCAATATCTTCGACGCTCATCGCCTCGCGGCGCGCGTGTCGGGCGATTCCGCGGTGGCCTTCTCGTGGGCGTATTGCCAGGCGCTGGAAGCGATCGCGGGCATCGCCATCCCGCCACGCGCGGCCTGGCTACGCGCGCTGTGCCTCGAGCTCGAGCGCATCGCGAATCATCTCGGCGATCTGGGGGCGCTCGGCAACGATGCCGGCTTTGCCTTCGGGCTCGCGCAGTTCTCGCGCCTGAAAGAGCAGCTGCTGCGTGCGTGCGCTGCGGCGCTCGGCGAGCGCTATCTGATGAACGCCATCGTGCCCGGTGGGACGCGCTTCGACCTCGGATCCATCGAGGCGGGGAGAGTCAAATCCACGGTGCTGGCGATTGCCAACGAGGTATCGGCGCTTCGCACGATCTACGACGAGCACGAAGGCGTGCGGGATCGATTCACGGGTGCCGGCGTCGTGACTCCGGAGCTCGCCGCGCGGCTCGGCCTGACGGGGCTCGCCGGTCGCGCGAGCGGCCAGGCTTTCGACCTGCGGTGCGATCTTCCCTGCGCGCCCTACACGGAAGTCGCGGTGACGAAGATCGGCCGCAGTACGGGCGATGTCGCCTCAAGGGTGGCGGTGCGCTTCGATGAGCTCAGGGAATCCGCGCACCTCATCGAGCGCCTTCTGGCGGGGCTGCCCGCCGGCGCCTGCAAGGGGACGCTGCCGCTGCCACCCGCAGGCGCTTTGGGTGTCGGCCTCATCGAAGGCTGGCGGGGTCCCGTGCTCGTCGCCCTCGAGGCAGGCGCCGCCGGCGCGATCGCCCGCTGTCATCCGCACGATCCATCCTGGCAGAACTGGCCAGTACTCGAGCACGCCATCATCGGCAACATCGTGCCCGATTTCCCGCTCATCAATAAATCATTCAACCTGTCCTACAGTGGTCACGACCTTTAGAAGGGCTGCGCGATGCTGAAAACTCTGCGCCAGATATCCGCCGTGGGAATCGTGACCGAGCCAGCTCCTGCGACGAACGATTCATTGCGACTGCGTGAAGCGCTTCAGCAACGCATTCTCAGCGTGCTGGGTCGCGCGCTGTGCATCCGCGAGGTGGATGCGGGTTCCTGCAACGGGTGTGAGCTCGAGATCCACGCCCTCAACAACCCGCTCTACAACCTCGAAGGCCTCGGCATCCGCTTCGTAGCGAGCCCGCGCCATGCGGACCTGTTGCTCGTGACGGGGCCCGTTTCGAAGCACATGGAGGTCGCCCTGCGCCGCACATACGAGGCCACCCCGGATCCAAAGTTGGTGGTGGCGGTGGGAGACTGCGGTTGTACGGGCGGCATCTTTGGTGAGAGCTATGCGAGCCGGGGGCGCATCTCCAACGTCATTCCGGTCGATGTGGCGATTCCGGGTTGTCCACCCAGCCCCACCCGGATTCTGACCGGCATCCTCACAGCGCTTATCCGTGATGGCACGTATGTGAGCCATGTGAGCGCTTCTAAAAAGTCCTAAGCTGGCCATCTCGACACTGGCGCGGCATCACCCAAAGCGTTGCACTGCTGAGACGTATGTTTTTCTTACAACTTTCCGCTCAAATGGCACCGTGAGCCCTCCCGAGAAGTGTCGCCGAAGTGGTTCGGCACAGCGGACCCCCCGACTCAAGCCGCTCGCAGGAGAATCCTCATTAACTGGCCACACATACTGCTTGCATTGATCTGTTCTACTGTCGTCACCTCGCTGACCGACTGGTATTTCTTCGGGGTGCTCTTCCATGACCGCTATGCGAAGACGCCGGGGGTATGGAGGACGTATCGGGACAAGCGCGATGAATACCGCTCGATCGCAATATCTGAAGCTATGCTCGCCGTCAGCTCATTGGTCTTTATTCTCGCTTGCTCCGGTCTTGGCTTAGTTTCAGCCAAGCCCGCTCTTCTTGCGGCAGTGACCGTCTGGGTGATGATTCCGGTTCCTCTCCTCGCCACCAATGCCATCTTCATTCCCATGGATCGCTTGATCGTCGTAAGCCATTCTCTAGGCTGGCTCGCTCGCCTCCTCGTCAGCGCGCTGTTCGTCTCATGGTTTCTGTGAACAGGCCCTGGGTGATGGCGTGATAGCCCGGATACTGAGGTAACTTCGGACTGCCGGCGTTAGCTCAGATCGAAGGGAGCGCCGACGCTGGAGCAGTGGCTCGCAGCCGGTCGGTGCGCAGGTGACGCGCCGCGCAGAACAGGGAAATGGCTGCTCCTGCGGCAAAGCCCGCGACCACCAGCAGCGAATAGCGTATCGAGGAGTCACCCAGTTGCCCGCGGAGATAGTCGCTCAGCGCGCCGACCAGCAGCGGACCCAGGATCTGCCCGAGAAGCCCCGAGGTGAGCACCAGCAGGGATATCGCGACCGCACGCATGCGTACCTGCGCCACGCTCATGGACGCGGCGAAGACGGGACCCTGATGTGCAATCGCGAACAGGCTGGTGAGCGCCAAGCCCACCATCCACTGGAGCCGCGTCTGCCCCAGCAAAAACAACACCTGGGCGGGCGCGGCAAGTAAACATGCCAAGGCCGGCAACCACAACCGCCAGCGGTCATCGCGCCGACTCAACTGGTCAGTCAACGTGCCGCCCAGCAGAACGCCGACTCCACCGGCGAAGCCTTGGATCGGGCCGATCGATGCGGCCACTTGTGCGAGGCGCAGGTGGTGAATGCGCACCAGGAAACTCGCGTTCCACGTGCTTCCCGCGTAGACGGTGGCACCCATGAACATCGCGGCGACCAGAATGAACAAATAGGCTCGTGAACCAAGGAGAAAACTGAGCGCTTCCGCGATGGAATACACCCGGTACGCCCGCGGTTCCTGTTCCGAGCGGCCCCGTGCGGGCTCAGCGACCGACAGCCGAAAAAGCAGTGCCAGTACGAGTCCTGGCGCGCCGCAGGTGATGAACATGGCGCGCCACCCATGGTGCTGTCCGACCCAGCCGAGCAACGGGAAAAAGACGATCGAGGCGAGCGAGACTCCCGTTCCAAAAATGGCAAGAACGAGCGGCCGACGCTGGTCGCGGTACAGGTCCGCGAGCATCGAATTCGACGGCGCGATGCCGCAGGCCTCGCCGCTGCCCATGAGAAAGCGCACCAGCGCGAGCTGCCAGATGTTCGTCACAAACCCCGTGAGTGCCGTCATGAGGCTCCAGAACGCAAAGCCCACGGCGATGATGTTGCGTCGGTTCCAGCGATCAGCCAGTGAGGCGATCGGAATGCCAAGCAGCGTATAGAAGAGCGCGAAGGCGAGCCCCGATACCAGACCGAGGGCAGTATCGCTCACCTGCATCTCGCGCTTGATGAGCGGCAAGGCAAGGCCGAGGACGCCGCGATCGAGGTAGTTGAAGGCTGAAATCAGAGTCAGGAAGGCGAGCGTGTAAGCCGCGTAGAGGCGCGAAGCGCGCTGCACCTCCATCGTTCGCGCCGACGGTGAGCGCGCCATTTCCGCGCCGGGGGGTAGTGGCGCCCTGCCCCTCAGAGCGGCCGCTCGCCTACGACTGTGGTGCGGATGAGATGCCGCCGCTCGTGCCGATAGTCATGGATGCCGCGGTGCTGCAGAAAGCGATTGTCCCAGACGATGAGGGTGTCCGGCTGCCAGCGGATGCGGCAATGGTACTGAATGCGCTGCATGAGCGATTGCAGATAGTTGAGGAGCACCCGACTCTCCTCTTCGCTCCAGCCGACGAAGCGCTTGAAATAGGCTGTCGTCACGTAGAGTCCCCGACGTCCCGTGTGTGGGTGCCGGCGCACTGCAGGATGGGTGCTCTCGAGCTGATCCTCGGTGAAGGAGTGACCGTCGCGTAAACGCAGACGTTTATCCTTGTCGAGTTTCTCGTTCTTCGACCAGATGTCCTTGCCGGAGTACACGATCCTGAGGTCCTCGAGCGTGCGCTTGAGTCCCTCCGAGAGGTCCTCATAGACCAAATAGGTATTGGCAAAGGCCGTGTCCCCACCGTACTTCGGCACGTCCAGTGCGCGCATCACGATGCACAGCGGTGGTCGCGCGAGAAACGGGCTGTCGGTGTGGAAATGCTCGAATGACGGGACAACGCTTTCGGGCTCGTCCGCCTCACGCCGCACCTCCTGAATGTCTGCGTGGCCGCCCCAAGTCGGCGCCTGGGGTAGCTCAGTGATTTCGCCGAAGTGCCGCGAAAAGGTCTTGTGCTGTTCCGGCGTGAGCTTCTGGTCGCGGAACATGATTACGAGAAAGTGCTCGAAGGCCAGCATGATCTCATCCAACACCTGCTCGTTCAGCGGCAGCGTCAGATCGACCCCCTGAATTTCACAACCACAGGCACCAGTCAGCGGCTGCACGCCGATACGCCGAAACTGTGGCAGCGGACGTCCGGCCACTATCGTGGTTGCCGCCATGGCCTCGCCCCCATGCGTAACATCGGTAGCCATGTATGCCCCCTTTGCACCGATACGATGCCAGCCGATCGCGCCGCCAAAGGCTACCAGAAGGGTGTGCGCTTAGCGCGAGGAGTGCCCGTGAGGTGACTGCCGCGAATCGACGGCTTGCTACGTTTCCAGGGCATCGACGAAGAGGGTCATAGCCAGCAAATCGGCGCAGCCCCCGGGGCTCAGGCGTCGGGCGATGAATGCTTCATGCACTGCAACTGCCCGCGCGTGCCAGTCCGGGGCGCCGACGCCGCCCCGTGCCAGAAACGCGGCGGCCGATTCAGCGGCAAACCGCATCCCGTCAACACCGCCGCGATGCAGAAGGTTGGTGTCGCCGACTGCTGCAATCAGCGCGAAGCACGCGTGCACAGGCGCCGCGTCAGCATCGTTGGGCTGTAATGCGCGCCCCTGCCGCAGAGCCGGCCAGCCCACCTCGTAGACGCTGCGAAATCCCCCGGCAGCTTCGGCCCGGGCACCGCCGGCCCCGTAGCGCCGGAGCGCTGCCGTGCCGTGGCTGAGGAGCGGAATCGGACCGCGCGTGATTTCGGCGGCCCATCGCCGCATGACGATTCCGCCGAGTCGCGAGCGGCCGACCGCCGTGCCTTCGGCCGGCATCGCGGCGCCTGCACCCGCAGCGGCACATAGCAGGCCCAGGCCGAAGATGGTGCCCCGATGCGTATTGATGCCGCCCGTAACTGCGAGCATGGCGGCCTCCGCCCGCAGCCCGATCGCTCTGAGGTGGGTCAACTCGGCTCCGTCCTGACCGGCCCTCGCCAACTCTGCGAAGAACGGTCGCAACGAGTGGGCGCTGGTCTTCATGATGGCCGCATCCATGTCCCGATGGCTGCCGCTGTCGACGCGGCTCACGAGCCCGGGCTTGGGCCATGCCGCCAGCTCACGCAGCAGCGCCACAAGCGCCTGGTCGGCGATCAACTCACTCACGAGGCTGCGTTGCCGCCACGGCGCGGGATGGACGGACGGAATTCGAAGACGGTCTGGTGCGCTCACGCGGGCTGCCCGATACCCGGGAGAGATGCCATGTGGAGCAGCCGCACCCCCTCCATCGTTTTTGCCAGCACCATGCCTGGCCCCGGAGCACGGCGCACGTTCCACAGCTCGCGCCAGTTCACGGCGCTGCCGTCGGGGAAGATCACCTCGCCATCAATACGCAGCGGCGCCTTGCGCTGCACCTCGGCGATGCTGAAAACAAGCGAAAGGACGTCGAGTCCCTGCGGGATCGGCCAAAGCACGTCGAGATCGGAGTGCGGGGACAAATAGGCGAGGCCAGTCAGATGCTGCCACAGCAGACTTCCGACGGCCGTGGGCTCGACACCACTTCGCACACCGACGGCGAGAAGCGCGTCGATCGTCGATCGCCAGCTTCGGTCCGCAACCTCCGCCGTCGCATTCAGTGAGGGCGGAAACGAGCGTTGCAGAGCGGCGACGCTCGCCGGAATGAGGAGCGCAACCCGCTGTCTACCGGGCAGCGGGACACCGACGGGCAGCACGTGCCGCTCCTCCCCCGCCCGGCGGCGCCGAACGATCAGCGGCCATCCCCGCTGCGCCCAGTTTCGGAGGAGCGGCAGGTCGGCCAATGGCGGGTAACAGGCCAACACCGACGCCCAAATATCCGCCGCCACGTGCAAGAGATCGTGTCGTCGCCAGGGGCGGCTCGGGGTCCGTCCGCTCTCACGCATGCGAGGCAGCCTCAGCAGCAACTCGCTCCGCGATCCTGTGCGCGCACTTACCGTGCGATGACCACGCGCCGCGGCGAGCGCCCAAGCTTTGGCGGGATCGGCTCAAACAGCCGCCGCTCGTTGCCTTGATTCAGGAGCGCAGCTCCCTTGGCGCCCGACAGCCACCTGGATCAGGTAGGCAACTCCCCGCCCGCCTGCTCTCGAACGATGTACTCCGCATACCAGTCCGCCCAGTTCGCATCTCGCTGGCCGGTCCGCTTCTCGTGCTCACCGTGTGCAGATTCCGCGCGGCGCAGCGCACCGGCGAGCTCGGCCGCCGAGGTAAATTGAGTCACACTGGTATTCACGCGTCCAGGCAATCGCGCGGTGACCTCCTGCACCAACCAACTGTTGCCATCGGGATCCGTAAACGAGACGAACGAGGCGTAACTTCTGCGCTCCGGATCGGGTCCGCTGAGACGACCCGTGGGGCCGCCACGGTGAAACACTTCGCCTACGTCGACGCCGTGCGCGATCAGTTCGGAGCGCGCTGCCTCGATGTCCGAGACGACGAGGTAGACACTCTGTGTGCAGCCGGCCGCGCTTGAGGTAAGCCCCGCTCCGAACTGGATCGAGCACGATGAGCTCGGCGGCGTGAACTGCACGACCCGAAACGTGCCTCTGGCGATATCGGCATCGAGCCTCCAGCCCAGGCCGCCGTAAAAGCGCTTGGCACGCTCGACGTCCGCGACCGGGATAACGACGACTTCGAGTTTCATGTCCATGACACATCCCTCAGAGTTGGGCGAAGAGCCCGGCGCATCGTTTTGGCAATGCCAGTCGCCCGTTGATCTTGGGTAAAGGGCGTATGCGGTTCTTCACGTCCCGAGCGACCAGGCCGGGTCGTAGCCTTTACCATTTGCCGACGTGTGCACCGCCATCCACGTGCAGCACTTCTCCAGTGACCTGACAGGCCTCCGTCAGGTAAACAACCGCGTCAACGATGTCGTTGACCTCGGGAATCCGTCCCATGGGTTGAAACGTGTTCACAAACTCCTTCCAATCATCCTTATACGCGGGTCGATTGACCACGCTCGGCGCCACCGCATTGACGCGTATGCCCTGCCGCACATATTCCATCGCGAGACTCCTCGTGATGGCTTCGAGGCCTCCCTTGGTGAGCGTGGACACCGCAACGTTGACGCCCGCGATCGGGTGACTCGCCGTCGATGCGGTAATGTTGACGATGCTCCCGCCGGTTCCCTGAGCCAACATCTGCTTGATCGCGAGTTGCGTAACGAAGAAAAAGCCTTCGATGTTGACGGAAACGAGGGACCGCAGATCCTCGGCCGTGTGATCGATGAAATCCTTCCGAATACTGATGCCGGCGTTGTTGATGAGCACGTCAACCCGACCGAACTGCGATACAGCCGCTTGCGTGATCTTCACAGCCGTGCCCGGGTCGGCGATGTCCCCGGCCACCAGTGCGAGCTTCGCCGAGGCCGGAAAAGGATTGGTTTTGATGATATTTCGAGAGTTCGCGACCACGCAGTAACCACGTTGCGAGAATGCCGTCACGAGCCCAGCGCCGATCCCCCGTGAGGCGCCAGTGACGATGGCTGTTTTCTGCGGCTCTGTCATCTGCGGAGGCTCATCCGATGCTATCGCTTCCCGCTGGGAGATGACAATACGTGACGCCGTCACATCTACTGCAAATCGGTGTCGCTCGACAACTACGAACTCCGCGCCCATGCCGGCGTGCAAATGGCCGGGGGGCTCCCCAATTGAGTATGATCAAAAATTCTAAGTCTGCGTCGAGCGTGTAACGGAGAACGCTCTGCACACCGGGCGGAGTCCCTGCCATCTCGACTTGCGCTTTAGCGGATCGATGACCGGCGCAGCCACCGAGGCATCCACCACTCAGCGCGAACGGGAGCTTGTCGGCCAGACGATCGTGCAGGCAAAGGTGCGTTGTTGAGTTAACACCAGGAGCAGGCCATGAACAGCATGAAGGCTGCCGTCATTCACCAGGCAGGTGGTCCCGAAGCCCTGCAGATCGAAGCGCGTCCACTACCTGCACCCCGGCGCGGCGAGGTGCTGATCCGGGTCAAGGCATTCGGGCTCAACCGCTCGGAGCTGTTCACACGCCAGGGACTGTCTCCAAGCGTCAAATTTCCGCGCATTCTGGGAATCGAGGCTGCAGGGGTTGTCGAGGAGGCCCCGGCGGGCGAGTTTCGCCAAGGCGATGTTGTGGTCACCGCGATGGGCGGCATGGGACGGGAATTTGACGGTGGTTACGCAGAGTACACCTGCGTCCCCGCGACGCAGGTGCAGGCTCTGAGAACAACCCTCCCCTGGCAGACACTCGGCGCGATCCCCGAAATGTTGCAGACCGCATGGGGTTCACTGTTCAAAGCGCTGCGCCTCGAGAAGGATGAGCGCTTGCTCATCCGTGGCGGCACGACCTCGGTCGGTTTGGCGGCGGCGGCCATTGCCAAGAAGCATGGTGCCGCCTGGGTGGCCGCAACCACCCGGAGGCCTGACCGCGAGGCGCTGCTGCGCAACCACGGAGCCGATCGGGTATTCATCGACAACGGCGCCATCGCCGCGCAGGTCACGGAGGTCGCACCCGGCGGGGTAGAAAAGGTCCTCGAGCTCGTCGGCACCACGACCCTGGCTGACTCGCTACGCTGCGCCTGCCAGCGCGGCATCGTCTGTATGACCGGAATCGTCGGTAACAAGTGGTCATTCGCTGACTTCAGCCCCATGGAGATGATTCCAACGGCAGTGAGTCTCACCACCTACAACGGCGGAGTTGAGGAGTTCATGCAGACACCGCTGCAGGACCTCGTGGAACAGATCGCAGCCGGAGCGCTAGCCATACCGGTGGGCAAGACATTCAAACTCGATGACATCGTGGAGGCCCATCGTTGCATGGAAGACAACGAGGCAGGTGGCAAGATCGTGGTCCTGACGTAAAGACTTCCAGCCCTGGCGTCACGGCTGCATGTGGTCCCGATTCTCGCGGCGAATTCGCAACTCCAGGTATTTCACCGTCTTGCCGGTCGACAGCAGCGCCTCACCAACGGGGGAAAATCCGAGCGAGCGATGCAGTGCCTCGGAGCCGGGATTCGGTGGGTTGGAATTGACTTCGCACACGATCCGCACGTGGCCTGTTTCTGTGGCCCGATCAATCAACCGCCCATACAACAGCCGCGCCAAGCCCCGGCCGCGCGCTTGGGGTGCGGTGACGACCCGGTCGACATACACAAATCGTGAGTAGCGGCTGCGAAACCAGAGGAAGTTCGGACTGTCGTAGTCGGCGTCTTGATCGAATGCGATCAAGAATGCGTCTGCGAAGCCCGCTCGCTCGGCAAAGAAGGCCGCTGCGACGAGATGCCGTAACCGCGCACTGTCCGCCCAGGACAACTCGAGTGCGTGCTCGTTGTTGAGCGCGAGGAGTGCCGACTGGAGAGCACTCGTGCCCTCGAGGTCTGCAGAGGTGATGAGGCTGATGAGGGCACTCACCTGGACACCTTATCCTGTCCCGTGTTGCTTGTCCGTGTCCGCCTGGGGTGCCGGCCAAATCACGCATTGGGTTGGGGCTTAACTCCTCGATTCGTACAACTCGGCTCCGTGAACCCCCTCATTTGGGGGGTACCGGCTCTCGCGTATTTCGGCGAGTCTCACGTCCCGACCGAACAACTCATGGGTACGGCGCGCCCGCGTAGCTGATCGGCTGCTACGGCCCTTTTGCTCCAACCGGTAGGCCGAGTCGTGGTAACCGCGGCGAAGCTGAAGGCACAGCCGGGTTCGCCCGCGAAGCGCGTTTGCGGGTTGCTGGCGTGCTCGTTGTTGAGTTTGAATATGTTGGCAGCCGACCGATGCACTGTGAAATTCTGACACCGGTCGCGCCCACCGAATAATTGACCGAGCCATGCTACCGAGAGCTGTTCTCCTGGTGCCCACGAGCTCCATGCTCACGGGCTGCTCGCTCGCGGCAGCACCTTCCTTCGAATTGTTTGGCGCCTACTTCCCGGCCTGGATGTTGTGCGCCCTGATCGGGATCGTCGGGGCAGCCAGCACTCGAGTGGTTCTTACGACTCCAGCCCTCAACGGCGTGGTCCCCTTCCAGTTTGCGGTCTGTACCGCCGTGGGCATCATCGTGGGACTGCTGACCTGGATGGCACTCTTTGGGTGATGCGATGAAGGTAGAGGGTATGCGTCGGTTCCCCTCGCGCGGTCGCCTCATCGCGCTCGGGGCCATCGCTTTGGCGGTCGTGGTTGCGCTGCTGGCCGCGTCCTGGGTCCGTAAACATCCTTCTTCGAGCGATGCCTCGATCGATGCGGATGTGGTGCATGTCGCGGCCGCGGTCGGCGGCCGTATCCTCGAGATCCCGGTCCGTGAGAACTCAGCCGTTCACCGCGGCGACCTGCTCTTTCAGATCGATCCGCTGCCGTACCGACTTGTCGTAGCGCAGGCGCAGGCCGACCTGGCAGTGGCCGAGGGGCAGCTCGACACCCGCAGCAGGCAGGTCTCGACGCAGCGCTCCAATGCAACGATCGCGCAGGACCAGACCAGGAATGCCAAGGCGAATTACGAGCTCGCCACGCGTACCGCCGAGCGCTTGCGACCATTGACTGCGAAGGGCTATGTACCCAACCAGCAGCTCGATCAGGCCGACGTCAACGCACGCGATGCAGCAACGCGGCTGCAGCAGGCGCAGGTGGAGCAGCTCGCGGCGGTGGAGGCGATCGACACGCTACAGGCCGCCGAATCGGAGGTCGCAGCCCGGCAGGCGGCGCTCGCGCTGGCGAAGCGCAACCTGGAAGACACCACGGTACGCGCGACGCACGACGGCCTGGTCGTCGGGCTTACCGTCTCCACCGGAGAATTCGTCGTCCCGGGGCAGTCGCTCTTCACTCTCATCAATACCGAAGAGTGGTTTGCCTCCGCCGATCTTCGCGAGACGGACCTCGCCGCGGTGCACACCGGCGACTGCGTAACCGTCTATTCGATGATCGATCGCCGCCAGGCCATCCGCGGGATTGTCGACAGCATTGGCTGGGGAGTGCTGGACCAGGATCGAATCAACCTGCCCCGCTCGGTTCCGTACGTCGAGCGCTCGCTCAACTGGGTGCGTGTGGCGCAGCGATTCCCGGTGCGCATCCGCCTGGAGAACCCTCCTCCACGAGTCATGCGGCTGGGAGCGAGTGCGGTCATCGAGGTCAAGCATGGCCGCCAATGCCGTTGAGCGGCAGCCGGCCCCCCTTACGTATTGGCTGCGTCTGCTCGCGCCGGATCCCGAGCGCCTGGAATTCACCACGCGGCTGGCGCTGATCTGCGCCCTGACGACGTTGGTGGCTGAGATCTATCAGACACCCGATGCGGCCCTCACCGTCTACCTCGCCTTCTTCTTCAACCGGCCGGAGCGGACCGAGAGTCTCATTCTGAGCGTCGCGCTCTCGCTCGTCGTGGGGGTGGTTATCGCTCTGATTTTCCTCGTGGCAAAGCTCGTAGTCGACTATCCCATGTGGCGGGTGATCAGCATTGCCGTCATCTCGTTTGGTCTGCTGTTCCTCGGCTCG
>Ga0187783_10000092_pt1 | contig 68389 bp, 70 predicted proteins | sample 1015_SJ02_MP02_2_FD_132471 | JGI IMG/M metagenome (GOLD analysis project Ga0187783, IMG submission 132471) | Tropical peat soil microbial communities from peatlands in Department of Meta, Colombia - 1015_SJ02_MP02_20_MG | ecosystem: Environmental > Terrestrial > Soil > Wetlands > Peat | place... | reverse complement strand
GTGCTCCCGGACCGGCGCCTCCTGCGGGTCGACGAGGCGGGTCAGGATCCGACGTAGAGGCCCAGCGTGTCGGCGACGCACGCGGCCTTCTGCTGGCCCTCGACCTCGACTCGCAGCCGGATCGAGGCCAGCCAGCCGAGTGGCGTCTCGCGGACGTCGGTCAGCGTCGCCTCTGCGCGGATCGAGGAGCCCACCGGCACCGGCGACGGGAACCTGACCCGGTCGAGCCCGTAGTTGATGCCCATGGTCAGGCCCTCGATGGCGAAGATCTCCATCTGCAGCACCGGCAACAGCGACAGCGTGAGGTAGCCGTGCGCGATCGTGCCCCCGAACGGCCCGCTCGCGGCGCGCTCGGTGTCGACGTGGATCCACTGGTGATCACCGGTGGCGTCGGCGAACGCGTTCACCTGCTCCTGGGTGACCGTGTGCCAGTCGCTGCAGCCGAGGCTCTCACCCTTGGCCGCGACGAACTCCGCCAGGCTGGCAAAGCTGCGCACGCCGCTCTCCTTACTCTCGGGCCGATCGGTGTCACCACGATATCGGGCGCGGGCCTGCGGCTCCCTCCTTCGCAGGCCCGCGCCCGGCCCCGGTGAAACCGGCGGGCGAGCCGGTTAGCCCTGCGTGAACGAGGTCAGCACCTGCGTGCCCGCGACGGTGCTCGTGCCGTTCTCATCGAGCGTCACCTCGGACTTCACCGGCCCGACGCCAGGCGCCAGCCAGGTCGTCACCGTGTCGCTGACAGGGATGCCCTCGACCGTCTCGCTCATGGTCATGTCCACCACGGTGGCGGTGTAGGAGCCCGCCGGGACCGTGACCGACTGCGTGCCAGCGCCCTTGACCGCGATGGTGGCGGTCACGTTCTGGGTCTGCCCGTTGACGCTGAACTGGATCTGCAGCGTGCTCGTCGAGGTCGCCCCGGACGCCAGCGCGGACGCGGACGGCCACTCCAGCGTGCCGGACAGCAGCTTGACGTCCGACGTCGTGCTACCGGTGTTGAACTGGCTGAACGGCAGGGTGATGGAGCCGTCCGAGTGGAAGATGTAGTAGGCGGTGTTGGTCGTCGTGGTGCCCAGCGTCGTGATGGTGCCGTCCATCGTCACCTGCTCGCCGCCGGATACCGGGCTCACTGCGACCATCTTGTTGACCGCGGTACCGGTCGTGCCGGCCGCGTCTGACGTCGAGAACGTCCAGGTGTCGCCGACGCCGACCGGGAACGGCACGGAGTTCGCCGACGCCGCCGACGTCGAGCCTGCCGGGCTCGACGTGTGCGAGCTGGCCGGCTTGCTGCTTGACCCGGCCGCGGCCGAGCCAGATCCGCTGGACGAGCTGCCGCACGCGGCGAGAGCAAGGGCCGCGGCGGCCACAGCCGCGGCGGCGACACCAGCCCGGCGGCCTGGCGTGTGGAGCAGAGTGTTCATGGCGTGGTACCTCATTCTCGGGGTAACGAAAATCGCGGAGACGATGTCGGCCCGCCCCAGGTGTCGGGCAGCGCCAGCGACAGCAGCCATACCGAGCCGGGACCGGACAGAACGGCAACCTGGTGAGTCCGCGCGCCGGGCGGCTCGCCCGCCACGGCCGGAAGCTCGGCCAGTTGCACGGTGACAGACGCGTCGGACATTCCGATGTGCCACGGGTGGGCGCGCAGGGACGTGCCCGCCGCCAGGTCATGCCGGACGGTGTCACCGGGCAGCGCCACCCACGCTCGGCCGTGGCCGCTGATGCGGCGGAGCGGGAGCCGCCGGTCGGTCGGCGCGGGACCGCCCGGCCGCGCGGGGCCGGGAACGCCGACCTCGATGCCTGGCGTGCCCGCCAGGAATGCGCGGTCGTGCACCAGGTAGGCGGTGCCCGGCGCGACATCGACGGGCAGGATACGACCTGGCTGGCTGGCCGCGAACGCGATCATGCCAGCGTCGGTTTTTGCGGTGTAGGTGCTCAGACCGGGCTGCCCGGCAGTCAGCTGGATGGAGTCGGTCATCCACGCGAACTCGGCGGTCGGCCCGATCACACTCTCGCCTGGTTCCAGGGAAATAGCCAGCACCGGCCGCGTCTCGCCTACCAGCTGATCGTGCACCAGCATCTCCCTGACCCCCCAGGTGATGAACCTCGCGGCCAGTTCTACCGGGCTGGGCCGGGCTGCCGAATCCCGGCAATCATGTAATTGCCGGCAATGACAAAAGGAGCAAAAAGCCATTTTCTGGGGAACGGGGTCGGCTCGGCACCCGGCCGACCGTTTGGTCGCGGCATGCGGCGTTATAACGTGCCGTCGCTCGCGGCGCGGGTGCCCGCACCCGAGGCTCTTACTCGGCTACTCCGCCCGCAGCGCGAACGCGGTCCTGGTGCCCGCCGCCCAGGACGCCGGGCCGAGCGCGCCCGCTGCCGCGATGGCGAGGCCCGCCAGCGCGAGCACGACGACCTCCCAGGGGAAATAGACCGTCTGCAGCGACGCCGGGATACCGGAGTTCGCCGCGTGCGCCGTGACGGGAACGACGCCATCGTGCAAGTACATGCCGGCGGGCACGGCGATGATCCCGGCGACCAGGCCGACAGCGGCGACCGAGCACAGGATCATGGCGAGCGTCTGCCGCGGCGTCATGCCGACCGACTTGAACACCCCGATGTCGTGCGCCCGCTCCCGGATCTGCAGGGCGACGGTGTTCAGGACGCCGAGTCCGGCGACCACCATGATCAGCAGGGTCAGCATCACAACCAGGGTGTCGACCGCCGCGAAGACGCTGCCGCCGCCGTGAGGCGACCCGGCGAAGTACGAGCTGCCGAGCTTCGCGGAGATCGCGTTGGCGTACGCCTGCGGGTTGGTGCCCGGCGTCACCGAGACGTCGTACTCCTGCGCCCCCGCGCCGGGATCGACCGCTGCCAGCGTCGCGGGGCTGAGGTACATGTCGGCGTCGTTCCCTGGCTTGAACACCTGGCCGACGATCCGCACGGTGACGGTGTGACCGCCGGAGCTGAGCGCGTACGTCGAGCCAACCGACGTGCCGGTGTCGGTGAGGAACAGCGTGTTGACATCTGCGTCGGCGGCGCCGGAGTACCAGCGACCGGAGATGAGCGCGAGGCCGGACCAGGCCGGGTTGCCGCCGTAAGCGGTGACGTCCAGGCCGCTCGCCAGGCCTGGCGGGCTGAGCTGGTCGCGGGCCACCGAGACGTAGTGCAGCGTGCCTGGCTGGCCAGCCAGTGCCGCGGTGATGTCCCGCTGCTGCGCTGCGGTCAGGGCGGCCGGGCCGCCCGGCCCGCCGGAACCGATCACCTTGATCCCGCCACGCTTGGCGCCGTTCGGCGGCGGCGGCAAGGGCGCCAGGCCCGGAGGGAGGGCCATGACCCGAACCGACAGCGCCGACTGCGAGATGTCGGCGTAGGCCCGGGTCAGTGATGTCGCGAGCCCGGCGCCGAACGTGACCGCGGCCGCGCCGAGGACGACTGCCACCACGGTCACCAGCGTGCGGGCCGGGCGCGCAGCGGGCGCGGCCAGCCCGAGCGTGACCGCCCGCGGCAGCGACGCGAGCCGGGCGAGCGCCCGGTGCGCGACGTACCCGTGCGCGGGCCGCGGGGCCCGGCCGGTCGCGATCGCCTGCACCGCGCTCAGCCGCCCGGCGCGGAGCGCCGGCGGCACCGCGCCCGCGGCGGTCAGCGCGAGGACCGCGAGCGGCACCGCGACGTCCACCCACGCTGGCACGCCGAGCGCACCGACCTGGTAGACCTGCGCGTTCTGGCGGAGCAACGGGACAGCGAGCAGGTTCCCGCAGAACGCGCCGATGACGCAGCCGAGGACCGCGGGTATCGCGACCAGCAGTACGTAGGAGACCACCACCTGGGCCGGGGTGAACCCGACCGACTTGAGCACACCGATCCGGGTCGTCCCCGCGACCACCGCGCCGCTGACGACGTTGACGACGATCAGCACCGAGATGACGAGCGCGAGCACGCCGAACGCGATGATGAACGGCACCCACGGTGCGATGTTGCTCTGCTCGGATTGCCGCACCACCAGGTATGAGCTGGTGCCCTGCACCGCGCCGCGCGGCAGCGCGGCGCGCACCGCGGCGACATCGGCCGCGATCGCCGCCGACGTGCTCGCGTCGGCGAACCGGTAGAGCAGCTGCGCCTGCCGGGCACCGCCGCGCCCGGCGAGCGTGGTCAGCTCCGTCGGCAGCACCCAGGACTGCGCGGTGCTGGTAACGGAGTCCGCGACGCCGACGACGGTCAGCTCGTGCGATCCGACCGTGAAGGTCGCCCCTGGGGCTCCCGGCGTGTCCTCGGACAGCACGATCTGGTTGTTGCTGGTCGGCCAGTGGCCCGCGATCAGGGTGAGATCGTCGACCCGTCCGCCCGGCGACGCCCGGCCCGTCACCTGCAGCGGCACCAACTGCGAACCGGGGATGCCCGGCGTCGTCAGCTGGGCGGTGACCGTGGTCTCGGCGAACGGCCCGGCGGCGGCGGTGACGCCGGGCAGCCGGGTCGTGGCGGCGAGCTGGGCAGGTGTTGCCACCGACGTGTCCACCGTGATGGCGTCGTCGGCACCGCGCTGGACGGCGAACGCGTGGTCGAACGGAGAGTGGGCGTCGGCGAGCATGCCGAGCGCCAGCGTCGAGGCGGCGGTCGCGGCGAGCACAACCAGACAGATGATCACGGCCTGCAGCCGGCGGCCGCCGAGCCCGCCGCGCGCCGCGCGGATGACCGCCCTCACCGGAGCGCGCCGTCGGGGGGGACGGGGGGTCGTTCCCCCGCGGCCAGCATCCGGTCGGGGGTGACCCGGCCGTCGGCAATCTCGATGACCCGGTGGGCGTAGCGAGCGGCCAGGTCGGGGTTGTGGGTAACCAGGATCAGGGTCTGCCCGGCGGCGTTCAGCTCCAGCAGCAGCGCGGCGATTTCGTCGCCGGTGGCGCTGTCCACGGCGCCGGTCGGCTCGTCGGCGAGCAGCACCGCGGGCCTGTTGATGAGTGCCCGGGCGATCGCCACCCGCTGCCGCTCTCCGCCGGAAAGCCGGGCCGGGTACGCGTCCCGCCGGTGCGCGATCCGCAGCGTCGCCAGCAGTTCGGTGGCGCGCTGCCGGGCCGCGGCGGTCCGGGTCCCGGCGAGCTGGGCCGGGAGCAGCACGTTGTCCATGACCGTCATGTCGTCGAGCAGGTTGAAGAACTGGAAAATCATGCCGACCTGATGGCGCCGGAACCGGGCAACCGCCGTCTCGCTGAGCATGTCCACCCGCTCGTCCCCGACCCGGACCACGCCGCTGGTCGGCCGGTCCATCCCGGCGATGAGGTTGAGCAGGGTCGACTTGCCGCTGCCCGAGGGTCCCATGATCGCGACCGCCTCGCCGGCCGCGACGGCCAGGCTGACGTTGTCGACGGCCGGCGCGGCGCCGGTGTCGTAGCGCTTCGTGACGTTCTCGAGCTGAACGAGGGTGTCCACGCTTCGACCGTAGCGGGGGTCAGGTGGCCGTCGCGTCGGCTGCGATGACGAATCCGGCTACCACGGCTGGTTGACCCCGTCATCCCACGGATGTAGCAGCGGTCGTCACGGCGACCGATGGTCGCTCACCCGCGCGTGCAGGACAATGGTCGCATGGCCGGACGACCTGGCGAGCTGCTCGCTGCCCTGCTCCGGGCCGAGCCGCGCCGCAGGCCGTCCGGCTGGGCGCTCGCGCTCGACGCCGCCATCGGGGTGGGCGCCGCGGCCGTCGCGATCTTCGAGGTAGCGGGGGAGGTCCCCCCCGCCGGTCCGATGGTGCTCGGTGCGGCCGCGCTGACCGGGCTGCCGCTTGCCGCCCGGCGGCTGTACCCGATCTCGGCCGTGCTCGCGATCGCCGCGGCAATCTGCTGGATCCAGTTCAGCCCGACCGCGCCGCCGGCGGTGGAGCGCCTGGCACCGCACGTGTTCTTGCTGACTTACCACGTGCCCATGCCAGCCATCGCGTTCGCCACCGCGGTATTCGCGGCTTACAGCGCGGTCGCGTACAGCCGGTACCGCTACCTTGCCATCGGCGTCGTGGCCGCCATCACGGTGGGCGTCACCGCCACTTTTGGCAATACGCTGCCGCGGTTCCCCCACCAGCTGACGGCGCTGCTCGCGATCACTCCGGCGGTGGCCGCGGCCCTCGGCATCCGGACGCTGCGGGGCCGGCTCAGCGACTCGGCCGCCCGGCTTCAGCACGCTACCGAGGAACACGAGGCCGCCACGCTACGGGCGATCGAGGCCGAGCGGGCCCGGATCGCCAGCGAACTGCACGACGTCGTCACGCACAATGTGAGCGTGATGGTGGTGCAGGCCGGCGCCGCGCGGATGGCCGTGGCCAGCTCGCCCGACGAGGCCACGGACGCGCTGCGCGCGGTGGAGACCAGTGGCCGCACCGCCATGGCCGAGCTGCGCACCCTGCTCGGGGTGCTCAGCCCGGCCGGCGACGGCGTGGCGCTGCGCCCGCAGCCGGGGCTCGGCGAGCTGGATGAGCTGATCGGCCGGGTATCCGCCGCGGGCCTCGCGGTGGACCTGTTCGTCCAGGGGACGCCGCGGCCGCTGCCACCCGGCGCGGACCTGGCCGCGTACCGGGTGGTTCAGGAGGCCCTCACGAACGTGCTGCGGCACGCGGGCCGGGCCGCGACGTCGGTCATGGTGCACTGGGGCGACGAACTGGAGATCACCGTCAGCGACGCCGGGCGTGGCGAGTCGGCGGCCGGCGGCGGTCCGTCCGGGGCCGGTCGCGGGCTGCTCGGCCTGCAGGAACGACTGTCGCTGTACGGCGGCGAGCTGGACGCCGGGCCTCGGCCCGGCGGGGGCTGGCAGGTGCGCGCGGTCATGCCGGTGGGTGTCGCGGCATGAGGGTTCTCATTGCGGACGACCAGGCGCTGGTCAGAGCCGGATTCCGGCTGATACTGAAGTCTGCCGGGATCGACGTGGTCGCGGAGGCGGCCGACGGCGAGCAGGCCGTCGCGGCGGCGCTCGAGCACCGGCCGGACGTCGTGCTGATGGACATCCGGATGCCGCGCCTCGACGGCATCGAAGCCACCTCCCGGATCCTGGCGGCCGAGCCGGCCGCCGGGGTCCGCATCATCATCCTGACCACGTTCGACCTCGACCGGTACGTGTACGCGGCCCTCGCCGCCGGAGCCAGCGGGTTCTTGCTCAAGGACGTGACGCCCGAGCATCTGGTTGCCGCCGTCCAGCTGGTGCGCACGGGTGACGCGCTGCTCGCTCCGTCGATCACCCGGCGTCTCGTCGAGGCCTTCGCGCCGCGGATGCCGGTGCGCCCCGTGGGAGCCGCGCCGGGTTGCGGCGAGCTATCGGCGCTGACCCCGCGCGAGCTCGAGGTGCTGGGACTCGTCGCGCGCGGCCTGAGCAACGCCGAGATCGCCGCGGCGCTCACGCTCAGCGAGGCGACGGTCAAGACGCACGTAGCCAGGATCCTGACCAAACTCTGCCTGCGCGATCGGGTTCAGGCCGTCGTGCTCGCCTACGAGGCCGGCCTGGTCGGTCGCCGCACCGGCTGGTCACGTGACGGGTTGGACGGGCTCGGCGGCGAGACCGTGAGCCAGCGCGAACCTGGCGGCCTCGACCCGGCCGCTCACCCCGATGTTGCGGTAGATCGTGGCCAGGTGGCGCTCGACCGTGGCGGTGCTGAGGTATAGCTCGGCCGCGATCTGCCGGTTGGTCAGGCCGGCGGCCAGCAGCCGGAGCACTTCCGCCTGCCGGCCGGTGATGTTGCCTGGCAGCGGCCGCGCCGGGGCCGCGGCGCGCGCGATCTCGTCGACCGTGTCGCCCAGCTCGGCGAGGGCCGTCTCGGCCGCGGCGATGACCTGCGAGTTGCCGGTCTTGGCGGCGAGCGCCTTCGCGGCCTGCAGCTGTCGCATCGCCTCATCGCGGTCGCCAGTCTGGTAACACACCCGGCCGAGGCCGATCATGGCCTCGACGCCGACGTGCGCATGACCGCCGGCCTCGGCAGCCACGATCGCGGCCCGGAAGTGCTCGGCGGCAGCGGCGAAATCGCCGCGGTGTGCGGCCACGGTCCCCTGATTGCACTGGATGGTGCCCGCGAGCTGCGGGTCGCCGGCGGTGAGGCCGGCGGCTTCGGCGAGGGCCTCGTCGGCGGCATCCCACCGTCCCGTCCTGATCAGCACGTCTGCGAGGTTGACCAGGCCGATGCCGATGGACCGCTGCTCCCCGAGCTCGCGCTTGATCGCCAGTGACCGCTCGAACAGTTCCCTGGCGCGGTCCAGCTCGCCGTCGTCGAGCTCGACCAGCGCCATGTTGTTCATCGCGACCGACATGCCGCGCCGGTCGCCGAGCTTGGCGCGCAGGTCCAGCGCAGCCTGGAAGCCGCGCCGCGCGGCCTCGTGATTGCCGAGATAGCGCTGCGCGGAGCCGAGCACCGTGGCGGCGAGCGCCATCCGCTGGGTCAGGCCGAGCGGCGCGAAGATGGTCAGGGCCTGCTCGGCGTGCTCGACCGCCGCGGCGTAGTCTCCGTTCTCGGCCGCGAGTACCGCGGCCGAGCACAGCGCGCGCCCGGCCCGCTCGTCGCGCCGTGACCCGGCTCGGGCGAGGAAGGTGGCCACCCAGCTGCGGCCAACCGCGAGACGGCCGCTGGCTAGCCACCACTGCCACAGCGCCGCACTCATGTGCAGCCCGAGGTCGACCTCGTCGTGCTCGTCCGCCCACGCCAGCGCGGCGTACAGATCGGCCACCGCGGCCTCGAGGCGGGTGCGCCAGGCCGACGCCTCCGGGCTGACGAGCCCGAGCTCGCTGTCGGCGGCGACCTCGGCGAAGTGCCGCGCGTGTCGCTCGCCGACCGCGACGGCATCGCCGGCCTGCTCGAGCCGCTGCGCGGCGAACGTCCGGATCGTCTCCAGCATGCTGAAGGTGTTCTGCTCGGTATCCCTGGTCACCACGAGCCAGGACGAGTCGACGAGCTGCCGCGCGGTCGCCGCGGCCGCGGCCGCATCGAGCCCGAGCACCGCCTGGATGTCAGCGATCCCGAACGAGCCGGCGAACACGCTGAGCATGGCGAGCCGGCGCTGCTGCTCGGCGCCGAGTAGCTCGTAGCTGACCTGGAGCACGTCGGCGAGCCGCCGTCCGCCCGGCTGGCCCGCCTCGTAGTCGAGCAGCACGGCGCGCTGCTGGAGGATCTCCCGGATCGACAGCGTGCCCACCCAGCTCGCGATCAGCTCGATCGCGAGGGGCATGCCGTCCAGTCGGCGGCACAGCTCGGCGATCGCGTGCGGCGGCACGTCGGTCGGGCTGAAGCCGGGCACCCGCTCTGCGGCTCTCGTCACGAACAGCCGAACGGCGTCCGAGGCAACGATGTCCGACACGCCGGCGGCCACGGACGGGCAGGCCAGCGGCGGCACCGTCCAGCACACCTCGCCGGCGACGCCGAGCACGACCCGGCTGGTGACCACGACCCGTAGCCCCGGAACCGTGCCGAGCAAGTCGGCAGTCAGATCGGCAACCTGCGCGGCAATTCGCTCGGCCCCGTCGAGCAGGAGCAGCCTGGGCGCCTGCGTCAGCGCCGCGCGCAGCGACTCGATGAGCGGTATACCGGGCTGGTCGGCCACGTGCAGCCGGAAGGCCAGGGCCGTCGGCAGCGCCGACGGAATCACGATCCGGTCCAGCGGCACGAACACGACGTCGGCACCGTGACGTCGGAGCACCTCGATGGCCAGCCGCGTCTTGCCCGCGCCGCCCGGGCCGATGAGCGTGACGAGGCGGGACCGCGCGACCAACCGCGCGAGCTCCGCGAGTTCGTCTTCCCGGCCCACGAAGCTCGACCGGGCGACGGGCAGCGCGCTCGTCGTGTCACCGTCGGCAGGGCGCGCCGCGGCCTGCGCCTCCAGTTCGGCGAGCGCGGCGAGCGCCCGGTCCGACATCCCGGTCCGGCCCGACTCCCACCGGTTGACGGTGGCGAAGGACACGCCAAGCCGCCGGGCTAACTGCTCCTGGCTTAACCCGAGGCTGCCGCGCAGAGCCCGAAGCCGCGCGGCAACCGAGTCGGCGCGCGGCTCGTTCACGCTCGCAGCCTATGACGCATGCCTGCCTGCGGTCAGATGACGCCGAAGAGCCGGTCCCCGGCGTCGCCGAGGCCGGGCAGGATGAAGCCCTTGTCGGTGAGCCGCGCGTCCACGCAGGCGGTCACTACGTGCACGGAGGCGGTGTCGGCGGGGAACGCGCCGTCGAGCCTGGCCAGTCCTTCCGGCGCGGCGAGCAGGCAAACGGCCGTTACCGTGGCAGCACCGCGGTCCAGCAGCATCGTGATCGCGGTTTCCAGGGAGCCGCCGGTCGCGAGCATCGGGTCGAGGACGAATGCGGCGCGCCCCGTCAGGTCGCCGGGCAGTCTGGTGGCGTACGTCGAGGCGACCAGCGTCTCCTCGTCCCTGACGAGTCCGACGAAGCCGATGTCGGCTTCTGGCAGCAGCCGCGCGAGCGCGTCGAGCATGCCGATGCCGGCCCGAAGGATCGGCACGATCAGCGGAACCGGAAGGGCGAGCCGCACGCCGTCCGCCGTGCCGACGGGGGTCTGGACCTGCCGCGGCTCGACGCCGACGGTCCGGGTGGCCTCGTACCCCAGCAGCGTCGTCAGCTCGTCGGCGAGCTGCCGGAACCCCGGTGAGCCCGTGTGCACGTCGCGCAGCGAGGTCAGCTTGTGTGCCACCAGCGGGTGATCGACAACCGTCGTCTGCATGCTCGTAGTCTGCACGAACCCGGACAAGCCCGATACCCGGACTGCCGTTTCCCTGGTGCTAGAACGTGTGTTCTAATTAGCTGATGAGCTCAGCAATCCGTCCGGTCTGGTGGAGCTACCTGGTCGCCTGTGCGGCTGGGCATCCGTGGGGCCATGGCGGCGTCACGGTGGGCTGGATGCCGTGTGACTGGCCGTCCGACCTGCTTTCCCCGTGAGCGTTCCATGGGCAATGAAGTGTTTCGACCCGCATGGTGGAGCTACCCGCTTTCGTGCCAGAACGGGCATCCGTGGGGACCGGGCCGCGTGATCGTCAGCTGGTCGCCGTGCCAGTGCTCGGGTGCGTTGGCACCGGACGGAGCGCGCGGCGCTGGTCATCTCATCGTGTCGTGCCGGGCCGAGGGCTGTCAGTCGCAGTGGTTCCAGCCCCGCCACGTGCCCGCCGGCGCTTAGCAGCAGACTCGCTCGCCGACGGTCTCGGCACCAGGGCGCTTCCTGGCCGGCGAGCCGGGGTGGCTCAAGGCCTGTTCGGCCGAATTGCGAGACCCGGCGTCGACGGGTCGGGCTGAGAGAGATGTCCTACCGGCTCGTGGGCCGCCCTCGTACAGTTGGTGCGTGGGAGACTATGACTTCGGCCCAAACCTGGCAGACGGCAACGCCAGCATTCAGGGCAGTGGCGGCCAGCAAGACCGCCAGGAATGGATTCGCGCCAACTTCGCCCAGATCTTCGGTATCTCAGCCGAGGACTTGCAGGCGCAGGGGATCAATGCTCGCCAGTACGCAAGGGAACACCACGACAGGATCCGCCAGTTCGCCCAGATGCAGAGAAGCATGGGCGTCGCTGTTCCAAGTGGCCAAGCCTCCGGCGGCCGTCGACCGGGCAACAGCGGATCCAATGCCGGGGGAGTGAATAACCAGGTCTCCCGATATGGCGGGCGAGGCGGACGCTACGGCATGGGAGTGCGGGGTGGCACCGCGTGGATAGGGGTCCTGATTGCCCTGTTCGCCCTGCGCTTCTTGCTGGTCGACTCGTTCGTTGGCACGCACGCCGCCATCCTCTGGGTACTCGTGATCGGCGGGATCATGCTCGTGGCCCGCGTGTTCCTCTTCTCCTGGCTTCGCAACAGGCGTTTCAACCGCCGCCAGTAGCTCAGAACGCCGCGGCGTCCTGGCCGCCCGGGCGGCGTGGAAGGTTCCGGTGGCTGAAGTCAGAGACGCCGAGGTCACCATTGTCGGTGGCGGGGCTATCGGATGCGCGGTGGCCTACGTCCTGGCCGGGGCGGGCTACCGTGACATCCAGGTCGTGGAGCAGGGCGAGCTGGCGGGGGCAACCTCGGGACAGGCCGCGGGATTGGTCGGGCAGGTCCGCGCCACAAAAGAGCGGTGCATGCTGGCCATGGCCTCGGTTGCCGTGTACGCCCGGATCGAGCAGGATACCGGCTACCCAGCGGACTGGCGGCAGACCGGCAGCGTTCGGATAGCGGCAACCGCAGAGCGAGCTGCCGAGTTCCGCGCACTGGCTGTTGTGGCGCGGTCAGCCGGGCTCGAGGTCGAGTTCCTCACCCCTTCCCGGCTCGCCGCGCTGTGCCCGATGCTGGACACCACCCATGTCACGGCGGCGCTGTGGTGCCCCACCGACGGCTACCTCCAGCCCAACAGCCTGGTGACCGCCTACGCCCGCGCCGCGCGTGATCGCGGAGTCACCTTCGCGACACACACCACCGTTACCGGATTGCGCATCAGCGGCGGCGTGGTGAGGGGCGTGCGCACCAGCCGCCGCGCCGTCGCGACCGACATGGTGATCAACGCGGCCGGGCCATGGGCCGGCGCGGTGGCCTCGCTGGCGGGCCAGCAGTTCCCGATCGTGCCGGTGCGCCATGAGTACTTCGTCACTCGGGCCGTCGCGGGCTGGCACAGCGAGCTGCCCGTTCTCCGCATCCCTGACATGCGCATTTACGCCCGAGCCGAAGGGCAGGGACTCTTGTGCGGGGGCTGGGAACCGAACGGGCTGAGCCTCGACCCGCGCGCAGTTAGCATCGGGCAGGCCCTGGCAGTACCTCCAGACTGGGATGTCCTTTCCGGTTTCGCACGCGACTTCGCCACGTTCGCGCCCATGGTCACCGAGGCCGAGATACGCGAGGTCTTCCGCGGTTTTCCGGCGTTCTCGCCGGACGGCCGCTTCATTGTCGGACCGGTGCCCGGCGTGCGTGGCCTGGTCATGGCCGCGGCCTGCAACGCACACGGTGTCTCCGGGTCAGCCGGTCTCGCCGACCACGTACGTGAAAGCCTGCAACCAGACCCGTCCCCATACGTCAAGTCCCTCAGCCCCGGGCGGTACTACCCGCGCACCTGGGATTGGGAGTCCGCCCGCGCTCAAGCCCAGATGATCTACCAGAACTACTACGGCCTGCCACCGCAGCACGCCCAGTAGCACCCGGCTTTGACGGCCGTGTGCCATCCGGCGGAGTGGTCGGCTCAGCCGGGACAGGAGGACAAGCCTGTTTCTTGCAAGGTCACGCGACTAGCATCCCGCAGCGTGAACGGTGAAGTGATCATCCTGACCGGCCCGCCCGGCGCCGGGAAGACGACCGTGGCGGAGCTTCTCGCCATCGGTGCGAGCGTCCCGACGGTCCACCTGAGGACCGACTTGTTCTATCGCTCAATCCGCGCCGGATTCGTCCAGCCGTTTCTGCCCCAGGCACAGCAGCAAAACGAAGTGGTCATCGAGGCGATCGTCGCGGCAGTCGTGACGTTCGCACGCGGCGGTTACGACGTCGTCGTCGACGGGATTGTCGGGCCGTGGTTCTTGCCGCCGTTCCGTGCCGCATCCGAGCGCGATCATCTGGCGATGTGCTACGTAGTTCTCAGGCCCGGCCTGCCCATCACGTTGTCCCGTGCGACGCAGCGTCGCGGCAGCGAGCTGAGGGACGTCGACGCCATCACCGGCCTTCATGCCGCATTCGCCCAACTCGGAGATCTCGAGGACCACGCGATAGACACCGGGAACCTCGACGCGGAGCAGACCGCTGCTGAAGTGCGGCGCCTCCTCGCTTCAGGCAAGTACCGACTCAGGTGAGGTCAGCACGTTCCGGTCCGAGCGCGGCGGCGCACGCTGGCTGAGGTGCGTGACCTGAACAGTCGACAGTTGTGCAGACCGGCTCGCCGGCGGCTAGATTCGCACGCTGCCGTCCTCGCCGATCGTCCAGCCGGGATTGTGCGCGACCTCCCACACATAACCGTCGGGATCGGCAAAGGCCCCGGACGTACCGCCCCACTCCGCACGGGCGGCCGGGCGCAGGACGGTACCACCGGCCCGCTCGGCCTCGGCCAGTACCGCGCCGACCTCCTCGGGCGAGCGAACGTTGTAGGCAAGCTCGATCCCCGGAGCGCCGTGACCGCCGAGCGCTGTCCACAGTCCGAAGACCATCCCCCCGGCCTGAAAGAAGCAGACCTCATCGTCGGGCTGCTGGGCGCCGTGCCAGCCGAGCGCCTCATAGAACGAGCGGGCTCGGGTCAGATCGGTGACGCCAAGCGTCACGAGGCTGATGCGCTGGTCCACCACGAGATCATCGCAGACGCAGCCGAATGCTATGCCGCCTGGCGACTGACGGGCCAGAGTTTGTGAGCTGCTCCGCCTGTGCGGACCGTCGGCAGGGAGAGCGGGCAGTCCCGGTCACGCCCGTGGAGCGGGAGAATAGGGGCTGTCCAGGGTCGCGGAGGAGGCAGCGTGTTGATCAGTCGTACGACGGGGTCAGCTAGCGTCGCCCCGGAACTCGTCTATGCCGATGTGGGTGAAGCCGTCGACTGGCTGTGCGAGGCGGCGCCCGACAGCATGGCGCGCGGATTGTGACGTCTCCCGCCGACTACCCCTACGGCGAGCGCCAGTACACGGCCGAGGATCTGGCCGGCCACCGCTGGACGTTCACGCAAACGATCGCCGACCTTGCGACGGCGGCCGGGAGGTCACGGTGTACGTCCCGGCGGAGCCGCCCGAGGCAGTCGTGTTCGCCGGTGATGGCCAGCTGATTTCGCAGTGGGGCAGTGTCCTTGAGGCGGCCGGCCTGCTGTCCACGATGATCGTCGGCGCACATCGCCTGGCCGATGAGACGCTGCGGCTTCATGAGTACTCACCGGGCTTTGACCCGCAACGGTTCGCTGCGCACGAGAGGTTCTTTGTTGAGGGCGTACGCCCGTGGGTGCGGACGCGGTTCGGAGTCGCGCTGCCCGCAGCCCGGACAGCGGTGTCCGGTGTCTCGGCGAGCGGAGAGCTCGCGCTCGCCATCGGGCTCCGGCATCCAGATGTCTACGGTGCGATCTTCTGCGCCTCACCGGGCGGGGGCTACCGGCCGCCCGGTGTCATGCCGAGCTCGATTCCGCGCACCTACCTCGTCGCGGGCACGCTAGAGCCGTTCTTCCGCGAGAACGCGGCCCGGTGGGCGGACGCGCTGCGCGATGCAGGTGCGGATGTCGTCATGACCGAGCGGCGCGGGTCGCACGGCGATGCGTTCTGGCAAGAAGAGTTTCCCCTGATGGTGGCGTGGGCGTTCGGACAATGAAGCATCGTAAAGTTCGTCGGCGGTCGACGTGACGCGTGCCCGTCACTCGCGGCACCGCCCTCGAAGGTAACGGCGGATCTGGCGCTGCGTCGCAATGCCCGCTCGTGCCGCTGCCGGCGCCCTCGCCGTTGGCGTGGCGTTGACCAAGCACGGCTAGGCGCTGAACGCAGGGGCATTTCGGCGGCTGGTGCTCGATGTGCTGAATCGCCTAGGCTGCGCAGTCGTGACGGCTCAGCTGCCAGACTGGCCGCGGGAACGCCGCGAACTGCCGGCGCATCTTGCCGCCCATGCGGCTGCCAACCCAGGAGGATCGGTCGCCGAAATCGACGGCAACATGGTCACCGATCCCGACGGCTACGTCCCGGCGGAGGCAGTCATTGGCTGCTTCCTCGTCGGTCCGGACGGCCGCGCCACCGGCGAATACGTCCGCAACCCTGGCTACGGCCCGGTGTGCGATGACTTCACCCGACTGGAGCAGCCGGATCACTGGCTTGGCTGGCTGCCCGACACGCCCGGCCGTTCAGTCCGTGGCCAGCTAGAAGCCCTGCTGGCCGCACAGGTCGAAGGATCGCTGCTGGACTGGGTCAAGATCACAGATCAGCCGGTGTTCTTGACCGCCGGGGTCCGGTCCCCCGCGGATCCGGAGCGGGTGATCGTCCGGCGTGCCGGCCTGGCCATCGTCTTCGCCCTTGGCGTCCGCGCGCCGCAGCAGAAGCCAGCGATCCTCACCGGTGCGTTTACCTGGGCCACGGTCGGCCTGGACGAGCCCGGCCACCGCCGGGACCGTATGTGGATCGACTTGAACTGCTCGCGCGATCGTGCTGAGGAACTGCTCAAGCACCGGATCTATCACGTTGACGAGTCTGGCTAGCAGCACGTCGCACGTGCCAGTTCATGCGGCGTGCTGCGTGCTAGCCATCGGTGGACGAAGCTCAGGGCACCGGTGATCTGCCGATCGATGGTGGGTGCGCCTTGCCTGCGCTAGGCGCGTCACAGCGCCAGCAGTCGGTCCAGTACAGCCGGATCGGCGTCCGCAACGTCGACTATCTTTGCCCTGCTTGCTGCTCCCGCCACCAGCGTTACCGCCTGACGGCGGACACCAAACGCCTCGGCTACCGCGGCCAGGGCGGCGGCTGTGGCCTCACCACCGACCGCACGCGCGGTGACACGGACTACCAACGCGCCGTCGTACTCGCCCCCGACGCGAGTATGGGCCGATCCGGGCCGGACCCGGACGGTAATGCGCACCAAACCAGTGTGCCTGGGTTCCGCGGTCCCGCGGGCCAGCAGACGCCGGCCATGTGGGCGCCGGACGCATCCGCCCATGTCGCGGTTGGGGTTGCCGGAAGAAGCGCATTCTTGGCTGCTCGGGGATTCAGGGTCGTGCCGCCTTTGCTCAGAACTCGCTGAAGCCCCAGTTCAGGACCGTGGTGGCTACCGGGCCGGTGACGGTGATGTCGTCGCCGGGGGTGCCCAGCGTCACCCCGATCAGGGTCAGTCCGTTTTGGGTCGCTTCGAAGAGCAGGCAGTTGCCGGCCGCTATGGTGTCGCCAGTCTTGATCCCGGTCGCGCCGGGATACACACCGATCAGCGGGTTGGTGTTCTGCCAGAAGTAGGCGTGGTGGCCGTCGCCGGCCGGAAGCGTGTAGCTGACCTGGCTGACGATGCTGCTGAACACCGGGTAGCTCATCGCATACCGGCCCAGCGTGATCAGGTTCGCGGGTGTCGACCAGGTGGAGTACTCGCTCGGCCACGGCATGCCGTCGAAGTTCGAGAAATACGTGTCGGTCAGGCCGAGCCGTTGGGCCTCGGTGTTCATCTTGGCAATGAACGCGCCGATCCCGGGACCGTAGGCCTCAGCGAGGGTATAGGCGGCGTCGCAGCCGGACGGCAGCAACAGCGCCTCGAGCAGCTGCAGCGCGGTCAGCTGGTCGCCGACGATCAGGCCAGCGGTGCTCGGCTCGTTCTGGCTGTTCAGGTACGCGATGACCGACTCGGGCACCGTGATCTCCTGGTTCAGATCGCCCGACTGGATGACCACCAAGGCCGTCATGACCTTCACAATGCTGCCGATTGGCCGTTCGGTGTTCAGGCCAGTGCTCCACAGGACCTGGCCGGTCGCCGCGTTGGCCAAAGCGGCGCCGGTCACCTGGATTCCGCTCGGACCTATGACCTCGAGCGCGGCCTGCCTGGTCGAGGTGATCGGCGTTCCGGAAGCGGTGTGTGTTCCTGAGGCGGCGTGCGGGACTGAGCTGGCCTGGCCGACCGGACGCGTGTGGACACCCAAGCGCGGATGCGTGCCGCTGGCGTAGGCCGACAGCACGGCGGCGCCCGCTACCGGCAGCGCCGTCATGACCGCAAGGAGAACCCGGACTGCATGCCGGCGTGAAGGCATAGGCACAGTCACCAACCTAAACCCGAAGTCGGGAGCGAAGTTCGCTCCCCTTGCAGGACCAGACCATCGCGGGATCAATGGAGCACAGCCAGCGCCAGTGGACACGCCGGAGCGGCACAGCCACCGTAAGGGTGCTACGCCGGAAACTGCCAGTGCTGGCTCCCAGGCCAACGACGCCTCGGCTGGCCGCGGCCGACGTTGACCGCGATCGCGACGAGCCGAGTCCCGGCCGCGCCAGGTCTTGCACTCGCCTCATGCAGGTAACGCCAGCGCAGAGCGCCCTATCTGTGCATCGCCACTGATGAAAAGCCGCCGACAGTCCAGAACGGCGGCTAGGGTGCTCGGCTATCGAGTTCGCCATGCCTTTGGCAACCCCGCCCCGGCCGAGCAGCCAGACAGTATGTTTATGCGGCGCTCTCGCCGGATCGAATGCGCGCGTGTGCCGCGAGCCGTCATCGTGCACGTGGCCAGGCTGATGTCGACGGCGGCTGAAAACTGAACAGGGCGCTAGCTGATCAGTTTTCGGCTGCCATTGACAGCTGAGCGGTGAACCTAGCAGGACTCCTCCGCGACGAGCTTCACGTAATGGAGGTCGTTGCCGAATTCGGCGATGGCGAAGTGGGTGGTATCAGCGAGCCAGCGCGGAAGTGCTCGATACGGCTGATCGGCTGGTGGCGTTCCTGCCCTGAAACCAGAAAGAGGCGGGAGCCGTAAACGTGCAGCACCGAGGCGTCGCAGCCCGAAGGAGTCTTGGCCGCCGCCGAGCCCGGTCGTCGTGGACCATTACCGGCTACATGTGTAGAGTTCGGTTGTGAGGATGACCGGCCCGCTGGAGCGCGTGCTGGGTGCGTTCCTGACGGACCCGGCCGCGCCCCGTTACGGCTACGACCTCATGAAGGCGGCCCGGCTGCCAAGCGGAACCCTGTACCCGCTGCTGGCCCGGCTTGAGCGTCAGAAGCTGGTTGCCGCCGCGTGGGAGACCCCGCAGCAGGACGGCCAGCGGCCCCGGAAGTACTACCAGCTGACCGACGAGGGCATCCGGATCGCTCGGCTCGAGCTCGCGCAAGCCTGCTCCGGCCGTCAGCGCGCGCCAGCCTTCGGTGGCCGCCCGGCACCGGACAGCCTGGAGTGAGGGCTGGGCCCGCACTGCTGCGCGCCGGCGAGTACCTGGTGGGCCGGGCATGCCAGCGCCTGCCACGGGACATCCGGGCGGAGCGGTACCGGGAGTGGGCGGCCGAGCTGCCCGTCATCCTGAATGATCCCCAGATCCGCCTCGCCCTGCGCCGCGCGGTTCGCATGCTGGGTTACGCTGCCGGCACCCTGCGGGCTGCCGCCCTGACGGATGTCAGGGTCAGGCGGAGGTCGCCCGCCACGACCGCGGTGCTCTGCAGCCTTCTCCTCGCTGACCTGGCCTTTGTGGGCTGGGGCATCGGGGACGTGGTGCAGGCACCTGGGCATCCGCTGAACTACGTGCGGCTGGCCTGGGGCCTGCTTCTCCTCGCCTATCCCATCAGCATGCTCGCGGGCTCCAGCGTGGACGCGGGCGTGCTGATCGCCATCAGCGGCACGCTGCTCGGCGCGGCTATCAATTTCTGGGATGCCGCCCAGGCACCGGGGGACTGGGTCAACTATTGCGTGGCAGTGCTGCTGCTTTCTTTCGTCCCGGCTTTGTGGCTCGCCAGCCGATGGGCCCGTGCCAGGCGGGCATAACCCGCACGCGACAGTGTGGCCACTTCCCCACTTCCGGTAAGGAATCATCGAGGCGAAAGGACCCCACTCGATCAGTGAGAGAGCAGCCCGTCCGCCGACCGCGATGCCATGCGTGGCACCGGTAGGTCATCTGGATGAACGGCGAGCTGGCGCAGGTGATCTGCCTTTCAAGTCGTGGCTCTAGCTGGCTTGCCCAACGAGCAATCTCGGTTCCCCCACCTCTCGACAGGGAGAACTCGACCTTCCAGTTCGTAGGATCGCTCGAATTCCGCCTTGCCGACGTGCGGGCCGCCTCCGATTTCCGAGTCCACACGGTCGCCGATTGGCTCCGGCAGTTGCAAGACCGTGGCGTCGCTCGTCTGTGGCTGGTTCTTCCGGAGGCAAGGCCGGTACTGGGTCTTCGCCGTCCGGAGGACGAGCAGATGCTGGCCGGGTTTGCCAACGTCGGCCGCTGGAGCCTGGCCACGACAGGCGAAGGCAGTGTCGAGATCTGGCGTGCGACTTGGGCAGTCGGGGATCGGGCTGCTCCCGATCGCCGGATCTGGTCGGTGCGGTATGAGGGGGTCCACGCAGATCACCTGACACCGCGGCGGCCCGACGTGCTCGGCGCCCGCGGCAATCTCACTCAAGCACTTCAGGCCGCGCGGGACTTCGCGACCCGACAGCAGATGGACACCTGGCCAGCCTGGTTCGAACGGGCCCTCGCAGGTGACCCTGACATCCCATATCACCCCGACCTGCTCCCGTCGGCTACACAAGTGAGGCCCGCCAACTGGCTGCCATGGCTGTCAAAGCCTGGGTCTTCGGCGGCGTGGGGTCATGGAACGACGTGTACTACCAGGATCCAGAGGCCGCAGCTGAGTACGCGGCTGTCTCGCGGAATCTCTACGGTGCGGTGCTGCTCGCGCTGGTTGCCAGCGTGAATAGCGAGATCCATCCTGGTCCTAACGACGCCGAGGCCTGAGCCGCAGACCCTGCGTGGCTTCCCGCAACCAGATGTTGTCCATCCTGCCAACTGGCGGCATCCGCACCTGGCGCGGCGCGGAGCTGACAGGTTTCAGCTGGCCGCTCAGCAGGCGTCATCGGAGCCGAGCCGAGTCGGCTGCCGAGGACCTAAGCGGCACTGTCACCCACGAAGGCTGCGGTTACGATCGGCACAATGAGCGCCCGCGATGGTGTAATCGCGGCTACCCGTGGCGGCGGGGCGACGCGAAGCGGCCCCGCACGGTGATGCTCTAGCGCGGCCGCTCCTTAAGGTGTGGCGGCGGCCTCAACACGGAGTTGGGGTGTGCCGGCGATTGTCTGCAGGACGACGCAGTAGCGCTCGGTCAGGCGCAGCAGCGTGGCGAGGTCTTCCTCGCTTGCGTCGGTGTCGAGGTCGAAGCGGACGCGGATCGCCCTGAATCCCACCGGCACATCCCTGTCGATCGCGAGCGTTCCGCGAAAGTCGAGTTCGCCCTCGGCGGTCACCGAGCCGCCGCGCACGTCGACGCCTAGCGAGGTGGCCACGGACCGCAGGGTGACCCCGGCGCATGCAGCGAGCGCTTCCAGGAGCATGTCACCCGAGCACAACAGCGACCCGTCCCCGCCGGTCGACGGGTGGAGGCCTGCAGCAGCAAGCGCGCCGCCAGTCTGTACCGAGCAGGAGATGCCCTCGCCGAGAGTTCCGGTAGCCCGCAGTGTCACGACGGCCGCGGTCGGATCCGCCCGGTAGCGGTCCTTCAACGGTGCCTGTACTGACCGAAGCTCGTCACGATCGACACGCGCCCCACCAATACCAGAGCTCATCTGCACAGCATGCCAGCAGCGTGTCCGTGGCCGTGAGAAAGTCCCCACTGGTGGCCAGGATCAGGTCCCCGTTTTTGACCAGTTAAAAAGTCTCCGCTCCTCGCGTGTCTTGTCCGGGATGAGTGGCCCTGCGCGGTCACGGTGTCGGTGCTAGCCAGACACCTGATCGACCGCGCAGCGGACTCTATTGAAGAACGCGAGGGAACGGATGGACGTACTGGCCGCCTACCTGGAGGTGGGTAGCTACCGGGGCGCTGCGGCGATGTGCGGCACGACGCACAAGACCGTGAAGCGGATCGTGGAGCGGCACAATGCCGGCGGCGGTGCGCCGGCGCCCAGGGACCGGGGTCATAACTGCGAGCAGGTGCGCCGCCTGGTTGCCGAGAAGGTGCGGAGCAGCCAGGGCCGGATTAGCGCGAAGCGGCTGCTGCCGGCTGCGCGGGCGGCGGGCTATGCCGGGTCGGCGCGAAACTTCCGCCGCCTGGTCGCCGAGGTGAAGGCCGCGTGGCGGGCGGGGCATCACCGGGGCCGCCGCCCGGCAGTCTGGTCGCCGGGCGACACCCTGGTCATCGACTGGGCTCGGAAGGCCGGCTGCACATGTTCTGCGCGGTGCTGGCCTGGTCGCGGTTCCGGTTCGTGCGGTTCGCCGCCGACGAGAAGGCCGCGACCACGCTGGGGCATGGCGCGCGCAGGATTTACCCACAGCAAGAACGGGCGCGCTCTTGCCGGTGCAGGTGTAATTCCTTGTTCTTATATTCGCGTATCGTGAGTGTATGCCAGGAACTCGCATGTCGGCACTCGCTCGTGGTGCTGGGGCAGCTCATGGATGTGCCTCGCAGGGCTGTTGGTCTTATCCGGAAACCACGACACCCAATGTTCGTTGATGATCTGCCTGGCTTCGCCCGAGGATACGAAGAACGACACCTTAACCAGGTCATCCCTGCGGGCTCCGGCTGTCTGCAGAACGTCATCGATATGGCCAAACAGATTTTCTATCTGAGCACTTAGGCCGCTTGGGAGGTTGCGGGTCCCAGGATCAAACGGCGCAATGAGGCTTGAAACGATCAGCGGTCCGGCTCGGCAGGCCGCTGGAATCGGAGCGCTGTGACTGGTCGAAGCTCCATCGAAGCCACGCCGGGCCATTACTTCTCCTCGCGGGCTGCTGCGAGGGTTGCCAATAGTCCGTCACGCATGATTGATATGTCAGTCCCGATCGTGACCATGTCGTACCCCTGCGCGACTCGCTTCCGTGCCAGTGCGGCATTCGCATGAATTGCGGGGATCCGACCGGAACTGCGCGTCACCTGCGCGATGCGCGTCACGGCCGCCTGGAATGCCTCGTCATCTGGGTGATCGAGAGCCGCATGGAGCCCCATGGCCAGGGAGAGGTCAGCCGGCCCGACGTAGACGCCACTGACTCCCTCTATCTGCACAATCTCCTCGACGCACTCAAGCGACTCTGCGGTTTCGATCATAGGCATGCACAGGACCTCAGGATCGCCGTCCTTAGACCAGCGTCGGCTGCCCTGAGATGCGCGCACAGGGCCGAAGCTTCGGCTGCCCGCTGGCGGATACATGCAAGATCTGGCTGCACGTCGCGCTTCCTCGATCGATTCGATCATCGGGACGATAACACCCCCTGCTCCGAGATCGAGAGCCCGTCCGATCGCGAGAGGTTCGTTCGAGCCGACTCGCGCGATCGGGCGCACTCCGCTCCCGCGAAGCGCGATGGCGCTGGAGACCAGATCTGCCTCGGTCGACAGCCCGTGTTGCAGATCAAGACAGACATAATCGAGGGCGAGCTCGCCGAGCATCTCCGTGGCAGCAGGATCGAGGCGGGTCACGGCGAAGATGCCCAGTTGCGCAGAAGCAGCTGGGGGCGTCATCGCGCCAGCTCGAAGCTGACCTCGCCGAGCTCGCCGAAGGAGGCCGACACCCTGTCCCCGACCGCTACCGGAGCGGCCCGGATGAACGACCCTGAAAGCACGACGTGTCCCGCCTCCATGCCGGCATCGAACTCCGCCAGCTTCCGCGCTAGCCAGGCGACCGCGTTCAGCGGGCTGCCCATGACAGCAGAAGCTTTACCCGAGAAACGGCCCTCGCCGTTGATCCGCAAGGTCCCGGTCACTTGCTTTGGGTCCATCTCAAGCGGCGACACGGCTCTCCCGCCAAGGACTACCCCTCCGCAGGATGCCCCGTCGGCGATGCTGTTGATCACGACAAAACGGGGCCCGCCCGTCGTCGTCATGCGGCTGTCGACGATCTCTATTGACGGCAGGATGAACTCGGTCGCACCAATAACGTCGGCCACATTCACATGCCGCCCCGCCAGTGGTTTGCGAAGGACGAAGGCCAATTCGATCTCAACGGCAGGACGGTTCATTCGCGCCAGCGAAATCGCCGAACCTTCGTCGTGGAACCAGTAGTCGAATATCCTTCCGAAGTCCGGCTCCTCGGCTCCTGACATCTCACGCATCGCCGTCGATGTGAAGCCGATCTTATGGCCCTTCACCACCGCTCCCGCCTCCACCTTCTCGCTCGCTACTACCTGAGCGATCGCGTAGGCATCGGCTAGTGTCATATCGTAGCGAGATGTGAGCGGCTCGATGAACTTGCAGCATCGCTCTGCCTCGAGGAGTGAAGCTGCAGCCTCACGCACCTGCTGTGTCGACAGTGTCATGTGGCGGCGCCTCCAGCGCTCGTGGCTGACCTCTTCAGGCGCCACGCGGTAAACTCATCGCGGCGGGCATCGGTCAGTGGGAACAACCCGTCGCACGCTTCACCTGCGGCCAGCTTCATTGCGGCGAACGTCTCCTCCTCCTGCTCCTCCTCAGCCGCCGCCGCGACGTCGTGCACGAGGGCGCGCGGGATAACGACGACGCCTTCGGCATCGCCGACGAGGACGTCGCCGGGAAGGATCAGCACACCTGCGCAGTCGATCGGCACCTGGGTGTCAACGGCCAGGTGCGTCCGCATTAGGGTGGCGCCATGCTTGGCGCGCGCGAAAACAGGCAGCTCGAGCGCGGCAATAGCGGGCGTGTCTCTTGTGGCGCCATCAGTGACTACGCCTGCCGCCCCGCGAGCCATAGCGCGCAGGGCGTAAAGGTCGCCGATAGTTCCCGCGTCGGGAACGCCGCGTGCCGAGATCACCAGTACCTCGCCGGGCTCAATTGCCTCCACGGCAACGCGCTGTGCACTGTTATCGCCCGAGTAGTCCGCGCGGACATCCTCGCGCATCGGCAGGTAGCGAACAGTTCTCGCGACACCCACCATGCGAGTGGTGTGCCCGACCGCGCTCAGACCCGAGAGGAAGGTACTCCTGATGCCCCGACGCTGCAGCTGCGATGTGATTGTGGATGTGGCCGCGGTGGAGAGCTGGCGGCCGACAACGGGATCGAGCGAGGCGCCGCTCCGCAATTTACTCATCGCGGGCTGAGGGGGAATGCGGCGAATCTGGTCTCTGTGAAGAACTCACGGCTGCGGTGTGCGCCCTCGCGCCCCAGCCCGCTCTGCTTCAGTCCGCCGAATGGCTGCCGCAAATCGCGATCGAAACCGGAATTGATCCAGATCATGCCGGTCTGCAAGCGATGGCTAACATAATGTGCAGTGGTTTGACTGTCAGTCCATACATAACCGGCTAGCCCGTAGTCGGAGTCATTGGCTAGCATGATCGCCTCGTCTGTTGTGTCGAACGGCGTGATCACCACTACCGGGCCGAAGATCTCTTCGCGGAAAACGGGCGAGGTTCGCGGAACGGCGGTCACGATCGTCGGCTCCACGTAAAACCCGGCTCGTCGGCTCTTCGAGCCGCCGATGATGACCTCTCCATCGCGCCGGCAGAGATCCAGGTAATGGTGCACCCTGTCATATTGCCTGCGAGAAGCAACCGGACCGAGCATCGTGCCTGTATCGAACGGGTCGCCCATCCGCCACTTCCGGACCTCTTCAGCCAGCCGGCCCGCGACGTGCTCAGCTACGGATCGCTGGATGATGATCCGCGATCCGGCTACACACACCTGGCCAGCCATCATGAAGATACTGCGAGCAGCCTCTTTAATGGCCAGCTCCAGGTCAGCATCAGCGAAGATCAGGCATGCCGACTTGCCGCCGAGCTCAAACGAGGTGCGCTTGAAGGACGCCGCCGCAACCTGTCCGATCTGGCGAGCGGTCTGCGGCGATCCGGTGAAGGAAATGCCTGTGACGCCGGGGTGTGCGACAAGCGCCGCACCTGCTTCCGACCCATAGCCCTGGACGATGTTAAAGACACCGTCCGGCACCCCGGCCTCTGCGAGCGCCTCTGCGAGGTATCCGATGGACAGCGGAGACATCTCCGAGGGTTTGAGAACCACCGAATTCCCGTAAGCCAGGCATGGCGCGATGCGCCACGTGGGCTGGGTGAGCGGGCCGTTCCACGGAGTAATGAGCCCAAAAACGCCGGCGGCATCGTGCATCGTGTACGTCAGGAGGCTATCATCGCGGTTGAACGCCTCATCGCCGCACATCTCTTGCTCCATCGCGAAGAAGCGGAAGTTCCACGCGGGACGACTGTTGGTAACCTTTGTCCCAGGCAGCGGGCCGAACCGCACGGGTCGGCCGATTTCCAGAGACTCCAGCAGTGACAGCTCCGGCAGGCGCTCGTCCATCAGATCGGCAGCGCGCATCAGCACCTCGCGCCGGTGAGCTGCAGTAGCGCGAGACCATCTGCCGTCCTCGAATGCCTTCAGCGCCGCACCTAAGGCCCGGTCCACATCCTCGCTAGCTCCGCGAGCCACCGTGGTCGTAACTGCTTCGGTGGCGGGATCGACGTGCTCGAACTCCTCGCCCGTCAGCGAGTCGACGAAACCTCCATCGATGAAGTGCTGCGCCCGCCGTACGGCTGGGCGCGGGATCGTGACGCTATTGGCTGTCATCAACTGCACCTTCCGGCTTACTTCCCTTTCTACGCAGCCCAAAGCTGAGCGCTTCGCGATCGCATTACGCGGCTCTCGCTCGCGTCGGCGAAGACGGCCTCGTCCGCCTGTGTCGAGCACTAGGAAAGTCGTGCCAAACAGCGGTGTCGTGTCCGGGAACGTCCGATGCAACGCCCGCCTGTGCATTCGACTTCCGAGCGGGCCTCGCCAAATCCGGCGTGATACTCACCCCGCGCAGGTTCATCAGCATCGATTCCAGCCCAGGACTGCTCCGGACGCGTTCAGAGCGCTGGTGCTGGCCCGTGGACTTCGCTCCTCGAACCCGGACGTACCCCCGCCCAGACTCGCGGATCACCTCCCTGCCGAGCCTGCACGCAGAGTTGACGTGTGGCATTGGTGGGTCGAGATGGGACGCTCTCGTACGGGTTGGAATGGCATTCAGATCGTGCCCAATCTCGACTGTCTGCCAGGCCGTCCGGAACGTGCTCGCGGTCCACGACCGGATCCCTCCGCGGAGCTCGCCCAGTGCGATCTTTGCCTCGGGATGCGTGACCGGCGGATGACCTCGCGCGGCGCTGCCCATCTAGCTAGTCCCCGAAGCGCCGATAATCAGTACTGTCAGGGCAGTAGCCTGGGCTGCCTGGCTCGAGGAAGCTCCCATACTGCAGGGCCGCCTCGACGTCACCTTCCCAGACGTAACGTGGCAGGTCGTAGAGAATCTCGAAGAGATTCCCGTCTGGATCAGTCACGTAGATGCTGTGCGTCATGCCATGGTCGACACGCTTATAGATTGGGTAGTTCTGCGCCTCCAGGCGGCGCACGATGGCCAGCCAATCCTCTCGGTCGTCATATCGGATCGCGACATGATTGACGCCGGGGTGGAGGGGCCGCATGTCGGGCTCTTCCGGACCGCCAAAGTTGGCCGCATCATGGAGTTGAGCGACGGCTATGTCGTGATGGTTGCGGTCGTTCCGCCGATAGAAGCGCATGTCGAGCGCGCCGCTCATCCCGTCGCCGTCGTAACCCGGTTGCTGGATGATCTGACCAGCCTGCTCCCATCCCATCACTTCCAGCCAGAACTGGTGCGTTGCCTCGATATCCCGAACATTGAAGACCGCATGGCTGATGCTTCCGAATGTGGCCGCCATTACTAAGCCGTTCCTTTCAACCGCTTACCTTGTATGGACATGATAACAACTTACTAACTCATAAGTCTAGTTAGATGACACTACGTCGCGTATCGTTGCGGTGAGTGCCTTGAGGGCTTCCACGGCGCGATCCAGCCGCCCCGCCCGGGTTTCGGATGCGCCGGACAAGCAGCAGGCCACGGACTAGGAGCGATTGATCTCGATGGTGTCGATACTTGAGGAGGCCGCCCAGATCCGCCCCCTTGAGGATGACCTCCGTCAGTACCGCGACGTCGGTCCTTCACCACGCCCCACGCCGTCGGCCAGCCGCGGGGCCTTGAGACCAGACAGCATCTTGCGGGGCTACCGGCCGGTTGCGGGTAGTGGCCAATTGGGCCAAATGCCTAATGATCTTCACCCAGAAGCCACCGAGTCCCAGCAGAATGAAACCATCGCGCGTGCTGTCCGTTACAGCCCCGAGGAGCAGGTCGACGCCAGCTGCTGGGTGTATCTCGGTCTTGAGGACGCCCTCGTTTAGAGCGCCTGAAGCGCCGCTCAACGCTTGAGACGCTTGCCTCGAAAACGTCCGCACCCGCTGCGGACTCCCGCGCCCCAAGAAGGATGCAACCGGGTCCGTCAAGGTACCTGGCTCTTGCGCCCGAGGTAGAGATCCACTAGCAGGTCGGGTGAATCCTTGAGCGCCTCTGCCGGACCTGAGTACTCGATTCGGCCGCGTGCCATCACGTAGGCCTGAGAGCCGTAGGCGAGCGCCAGACTCCGGAACTGCTCGACAAGCAGAACAGCCATGCCAGATGCCGCGCACTCGGCGACCACGTCGAAGAGCCGTCTGACAATCGTGGGCGCCAGCCCGAGGGACATCTCGTCGATCATCAGGAGGCGCGGTTGTACGATCAGCGCGCGCGCGATGACCAGCATCTGCTGCTCGCCACCGGACAGAAGCCCCGCTTGCGCTGAGGCAAGCCGCTCGAGGTCGGGGAAGACCTCGTACGCCCGGGAGAGGCTCTCCGACGGCGCGGCTACGAGGAGGTTTTCCTTGACGGTGAGCTCCGGGAAAACGGCGCGACCCTGTTGCACGTGCGCTAGGCCGAGTCTTGCCCGAACGGATCGCGGCTTCGACGAGAGCTCGACATCGTTAAAAAGGACATGGCCGGACGAGAGCCGGATCAGGCCGGAGATGCTTTCGAGCAGGCTCGTCTTGCCGGCTCCGTTCGCGCCAAGGACGACAGTGACCTCGCCGGGTTCCGCCGTGAGGCTCGCGTCTCTTACAACCCCGACTCCTGCCCGGCGCACGGTGACTCTGTCCACGACCAGGCCATTGGAAATCGCGGTCGCCGGGTCAGCCATCTTCGCGTTCACCTACTGGCCTGCGCGGATGGGTCGCCGGCTGCCATGGCGCCGGGCAGATCCATGCTCTGCGGGTTTGCCGGCGCGGTGTCGCCCAGGTAGGCGTCCGCTACAGCTTGGAGCTTGAGGACTTCCCCCGGCCTGCCGTTGCCTACGACGACACCAAAGTCGAGGACCGTGAGCTCGTCCACTGCCGACCTAACCAGCTCGACGTCGTGTTCTATGAGAAGCACGGAGCAGTCAAAGCGCATTGGGAGCGCTCTGATCTTGTTGCCGAGGCTGATCGATTGCAAGTCACCTAGCCCTGCCGCGGGCTCGTCGAGGAGGAGGACCTTAGGGCGGGCGACGAGTGCCCCGGCGAGCTCTACCACACGCCGGGTACCGACATCGACGAACTCGATCAGCTGGTTGGCTGGAGGAAGCTCGAAGTAGTCGATTAGCTCGTCCCGCAGGTTCTGGTCGACGTGATGCCTGGCAAATACAGACATGTAAGCGCCGACCGTCAATTCAGGCATAGTACGACAGGTCTGGAAGGTCCGGGCCACCCCGTGCCGTGCACGCGCATTGGGCGACAGATGCTCTAGGGCTTGACCGGCGACCGTGATCCTTCCCGTATAGCTGGGCACGAAGCCTGAGACTGCGTCAATCAGTGTCGACTTGCCGGCGCCATTGGGCCCGATCAGGCCGGCCACCACCCCAGGGGCAAGTTTAAGGGAGACGTCCGACAGAGCCATGACCCTGCCGTACCGGACTGTCAGACCTTGAATCTCCAGCGCGCAAGCGTCCGTCACCGAGCCAGATGCAGGCGAGCCGGCCGGCTCTCGGTGGCCCACTTGTCGGGCGACCGGAGTTTGGGCGGTAGTGCCGGACCCCGAACTGGGCGCCGCAGATACGCCGGGGGCCGGCGACCGCCGGATCCACGGCCACGTGGCTGTCATCCCGCCGGTACCTTTCGATAGCACCATGACCGCACCAATCCCGAAGAATGCCGAGGAGACGGTGGAATTGATTCCTATGTCACCCAGGACGATGGGGAGCACGGCCACGAAGATGCCCCCGACGATGGCACCGGTAAGGGAGCCGGCGCCGACCATTACCGCGACGGCTACGAGCGATATAGCCTGCAGCGGGTCAAAGAGCGAAGGGCTCACTGATCCCAGTGTCTGATAGGCCATGATGCCGCCCGCCAGGCCAGCAATGGCAGCGCTTATGACAAAAGCCTCGATCTTGACAGCTGCCACGGATCTGCCTGTAGCAAGGCATGCGCGCTCGCTGCTCCGCACGAAAAGCCAGGCTCTACCGCGTTCCGTCCGGCTGTGCAAGCTCAGGAGAAGTCCAACGAGTATGAGCACGCTGTAGGCCATGAGGAAGAAATCTCTGTCACTAGTCAGAACCAACGGCCGCATCAGCGCCTTGCGGTCGAAAGAGAACTGAGCCGGGAAGCCGAACGTGTTAAAGAAGGTCGAGGTCACCATGGCGAAGGCGAAGGTCACGACCGCAAGGTTCACGCCTCGCAAGCGCAGGGCGATTCCGCCGACGAGAATACCCACGGGAATCGCGGCTAGCAGCGCTGCCGCCAGCATCAGCGGCAGAGGCAAGCTCTCATGCTGCGTCAAATAGACAACTGTGTAGACGCCGACTCCGGCAAAAGACATGGGACAGAGCGCAAGAAGCCCGACCCGCTCGAGGAGCAGTCCGGCGGACAAGACAAGCATGCCCTCCCACACGGCTGTGATGGCGGCAAAGTTCCACGTATCGTTAGTGAGCGATCCCGCCATCCCAACCGCCACAACCAATGCTGCCGGAAGCAACCGGCGGAGCAAAAGCTGCCTATCGAATGTCACCGACCGATACCTTCCGCTGACTCCAGAACAGAACAGCCGCGATCACCACGAAAGGCACGGCGCTGTCGCAGACCTGTGCGAGCTGGGTGTTGCTGATCATAGGGGTGACACCCTCAGCGAGACCGATGCCCAGAGCACCCAGGACCGTCAGCCAGATTCGGCGGAACCCGCCAAGTAGGACGGCGGCCACCGCTGGCCCGACGAGCAGGCCCATGGCGTCCACAGAACCAGTGGCGGGGGCGATTAGTATCACGGCGAAGGTCGTGATAAGGCCCGCGACTGCCCAGACCCCCACCACGTACCGGCTGGTCCTGACGCCCAGTGTCTCAGCCGTCGGGGCGCTGTGAGCGATAGCCCGAAGCACGATCCCCAGCCTCGTCCTGCTCAGAGTTAGACCGAGAGCGATGCCGCAAACGATCGCGAGCGCCCACGCCAGAATCGCGGCTGTCTGGAGCTCTATTCCGCCCACGGAAAACTTCCCTCCTAGAATGACAGGGAAGTTGCGCGGATTGTCCCCGAAGATCACGAGCGACAGACTGAAGAGTGTCACCGCCATTGCAATAGAGACTCCGGTACGCACGAGGACGGATGCCTCGATGAGATAGCGAGCCATCACCATCCCCTGGACGACCGCGATCGCCGCACCCAGCAGTAGCCCAGCGGTGATCGCGAACCATGTGGGAAGGCCGTCGGAGGTCAGGCTCGTTACAGCGAAAGCCGCAAATGTTCCAGCCAAGGCCTGCGAGAAGTTAACAACCGCACCAACGCGATATACTAGCAGAAGGCAGATGCCGATCAGGCAGTAGATACCACCAGGGAAGAGGCCTGTCGCCGCCTGGTTCAGCATGCCGCTAGCCGCCTTGGGCGGCAGCGCGCGGCAGAATCCGGTCGCTGGACATGACTCGCTCCCGGAACTCCAGAACATCCTTGGCCTCTGAGAGCAGCGCCAGCCAGTCGTTCGACATCTCGAACTGCCGCCGAATGCCCATGGCGTCCCAGGCTCGGCGTATGAGGGTCTTAGTAGAAATGAGCGTGGACAGCGGAGCCCGGGCAATCTTGGAAGCTAGTTCAGCCACTGTCTCCTCCAGCTTCTCCGCCGGGACGACCCGGTTGACGAGCCCGAAGTCCAGGGCTTGCAGAGCTGTCAGCGTCTGAGCCGTATACAGGTACTCCGCGACCCGCTTGTAATTCATGAAAACGTACGGTTCGATCATTGTTTCTGCACCCGGATACCCGAGACTCTGTACCAGCGGCATCTGGAAGTATGCGTTCTCAGCGGCAATGGTGATGTCTGGCACGAGGGCATAATATGTCCCCGCGCCTAGCACATAACCGTGCACCTGGGCGATGACCGGCTTAGGGAACTCCCACAGCCGCATGATCGGCGCGACGAACAGCTCGTTCTGCTGAAACCAGTGAACCCCCATCTCCGCGTCCTTTGCAAACTCCTGTTGCACCGCATCACCGATTTCGTGGCCCGCGCAGAATCCCTTGCCGAGACCGCGGACGATCAGGACCTTGACCGAGTGGTCGACGCGAGCGCGTGCCAGGCAGGTATCGAACTCGCGAACCGTAGTCGGCGAGAGCGCGTTGGCTCGCCTAGTGTAGTTGAATGCGAGGCGGGCGATGCCGTCATCGACCTCGTATACCACGTTCTGAAACTCTGCCATGGCGATTGGCTTCCTTCGTCAATGACTAGCTCCGGTCACCCGAGGCGGCCTAGCCGGGACAGATGGTTACGGTCGGCAACCGGCCTCGGTCAGCTGCTGGTCAGCCGAGTGTGATCCATGCCTTACTCGGGACGATCCACTTTCCGTCATGGATCTCGACGATAATCAGCGATTTGTTGGGCTGCGTCGACCATTTGAACGGCTTAGCCAGCAGCGAGCTGGGGTACGCCCTGGCTCGCAGAGCGGCGGACACGGAGGCCTTTGTGATTGGCCCCTTGATCGTCTTCAGCGCCGCCACCATAATCTCCGCCGCCACGTATCCTGCCTCGCCGAAAGCGCTCGGGGTGAGACCCGCCGACTTCATCAGGCTCAGATAGGGCTGGACTGCGGCGTCGTCTGAGGTGAAGGGCTGGAACTCCGCCGCGGCTAGGAACCCCTGACCCTGAGCACCCATGGCTGCAGGCATGCTCTGGGTATAGGCGCTGGACACGCCCATGACCAAATGCCCGGCGCTCGTCAGGCCGGCGGCACTTGCCGCACTGAGGAACTCGGGATACGTCTGCGTGGTTGTGGCAAGCACTACTCCCTTGCACCCGTCGGACGCGAGCTCAGCCATCCCAGGCGCCGGGTCGTCATTGATCGGAGCCGAGACTTCAGCCGTCAGCGTCTTACCCGTCGCCCGCTTCCAGATGTCCAAGGCCGGCTGATAGGCACTAATCGGAATCCCGGCGTTCGGCAGGTCGAGACAGACCCGTGGCAGATGCTCTACCTGTGAGAGGTAATAAAGAGCCACAGCGATGTCGTAATAGGGTCCAGTGTTCACCGAGGCGATCGCCGGGCTATTGAAGCAGCCCGCATCGATACCGACGCCCTGAAGCACCGAGATTCCCATGGTTTGGTAAAACGTGCCGTCCGTGGTGCAGTCAGCTAGAGAGGTCGCGCCGACCATCGCGACGACGCCGTCCGTGTTGACGAGCTTGCGAGCTGCGGCGCTGCCCTGAGTGGGTGACCCGGCGTCATCGGCCACAATGTAATCGATCTTGCGGCCGTTGATGCCACCCTGTCGATTTACCTGGTTGAAGACCGCTTCGGCGGCTGACGTCGAGTAGGGAAAGGCCGCGACTCCGGTGAGGCTTGCGACTGCGCCGAGCTTGATCGGCCCTTGACTGCTCCCTCCTCCTGGTGACGAGGATGAGCAGCCGATCAGCAGTGCGCCTGCTGCGAGGAACACGAGAGAGAGAAGCGAGAGACGGCGCATGACGGCTCCTTTGTCCGCGTCAGGTACAGCCTGGTCGCCTGTCGGATGGAACATCATAGTGGGGATAGGAAGGCGTTCTGTCAATACGTTAGTCGCCATCAATTGTTACTAGATGCTCCGACTAGCGACTAGTCGGAGCAGATATCGAGCGATCCGGACGGCAGTGCCCCGCGCCGGACCTGCCCGAGAGAGATCGGCCGCAGGCGGGGCAAGCAAGCTGATTGCACTCGCGCTCCCCCGTCGTTGGGGCGCTGCAAACTACCCGCCCGCCCTCACGCTCTCACGGCCAAGCTGGGACTGGATGACCTAGCGCCCGCTTGACGGCGCCGGCCTAACCCCGACAGGTCAGCCAGTCACCTGCGCCGCCATCGCCGCCAGCACCTCTGGGAGACGCCGCCCTCAACGGCGACCCCCAGTTCCGCACCGTCATCGGCCGGGGCCCCGCCAGGGAAGCACCCCTTCCGGGCTTGCGGCCGAACTGACACACCTGCGCACCGGGTTCGAGGCCGTAGCCGGGCAACGTACCACCCGCAGGGAAAGGCGGTTCCGCCGCTTGAACGGCAGCCGGGAAAAGCGACCAATGACAGCCGGCTAGCCGTGCGGGCGAGTGATCTTGATTATTTAGCCGGTCAAGCACCGGAGATCGCGGCTATGGGTCCTGGGCGGGCCGGAGGTTCGAGCGCCAGTGGCCGCCACCTCGGCTGATCCCACACAGGCTACCCATTGACTAGACAAGATGATCAGTAACAAGATATAAGGTCTTCAGTTGTGCTCGTGGACGCGCGGAGGGATGGGCAATGAGGATGGCCGGGCAGGTTGCCCTCATCACGGGAGGAGCACGAGGGCAAGGCCGCGCTCATGCCGTGAGATTTGCGCAGGAGGGTTGTGCTGTAGTTCTGTTCGACCACCCAGGTCCCGTAGCAACTTGCGACTACCCGCTGTCAGGCAGAGATGAGCTAGACGAGACTGTCGCGCTGATCGAGGCGGCTGACGGCCAAGCGATCGCGATAGAGGGTGACGTGCGCTCCCGTGCAGACCTCGACGCGGCGGTCGAAGCCTGCGTCTCGCGCTACGGCCCGCCCACAGCTGTACTTGCGAATGCCGGCATCGCGCCTGCCGGTCATAGGAACTTCAGCGCCGAGCAGGCGTGGCAGGACCGCATCGACATCATGCTCACGGGTGTCTATCACACCGTCGAGGCGGCAGCCGATGTGATGATCGCGGCCGGGGGCGGAGGAAGCATCGTGATCACCAGCTCCACCGCAGGGCTGAAGGGCTTCACCCGCTCCAGAGCAGCCTCCAGCCCCAGCTTCCTTGCCTACGTAGCTGCAAAGCACGGGGTTGTCGGACTGATGCGCGAGTACGCGAACATGCTTGCACCGCACAGCATTCGGGTTAACACCGTCCACCCGACTGGCTGCAACACTCCCATGCTCGATCCGAGGTCGTTTGCGGATTTCACTGCGGATCACCCGGAGATGCGCAACGCCCTGCCCGTCTCGCTGGTCGAGCCAACCGACATCGCCGAGGCGATGCTCTACTTGTGTGCCGACAGCGGGCGCTACGTCACAGGAATAGCCCTGCCCGTGGATGCCGGCCTGGGGGTCCTGTGACATCGCAGCACTCGCTGGAAGGCAAGGTTGCCTTGGTGACCGGCGCTGCCAGAGGGCAAGGTCGCAGCCACGCATGTGCCCTCGCCAGCCGAGGAGCCAAGGTTGTCGCGATGGACATCGCTGGCCCGATTTCCACAGTCGAGTACGACGCTGCTACTGAGGAGGACTTGGCGACTACCGCGCGGATGATCGCTGCAGGAGGTGGCTCAATTCGGCTGCTAGTGGGAGACGTCCGTCGTCGTGCTGATACTGACGCCGCCGTGGCACTCGCCTTCGAAGCGTACGGCAGCCTCGACCTGATTGTCGCTAACGCCGGAATTGTCAGCTATGTGCCTTCTTGGGCGATGTCAGAAGAACAGTGGAGCGAGGTCATCGACATCAACCTCAATGGCGTATGGAGGACGATCAGCTCTGCCGTACCGAGGATGATCGAGCAGGGCCGGGGCGGCAGCATTGTCATCACCAGCTCGACGGCGGGCCTGCGAGGCGTGCCGAACATTGCCCACTACTGCGCAGCCAAGCACGGGGTCGTTGGCCTCATGAAAGCCCTGGCGGTGGAGCTGGCACCGTACTGGATCCGCGTGAACTGCGTGCACCCGACGAGCGTGCTGACCCCCATGCTCACGAACGAGGTGACGGCCCGGTTGTTCTGCCCGGACCTGGACTCGCCGACGATAGACGACGCAAAGGATCGCATGCGCGCGATCAATGCACTTCCCGTCCCGTGGTGCCAGCCCTCCGACGTTTCGAATGCCGTCACCTGGCTGTGCTCGGATCTCGCGCGGCTAGTCACCGGTGTGTCACTGCCCGTCGACGCCGGCGCGTCCGCCAAGTAGCCGAGGAGAACTGAGCCGTGAAGATCGGACTGAACATTCCGACCGGCCGGGCGTTTCCGCACGACTCCGAGGGCCTCGGGCCGGCCGAACTCAGGACATTCGCAACAGCGGCCGAGTCTCTGGGCTTCGACTACCTCGGCTTGTCTGAGCATGTCATCGGCGCCGACGTGCGTGACCGGCCGCAGTGGAATCTACCGTGGTCCAACCGGGACCCGAATCACGACGCCCTCGTGATGTTCGGCTTCATAGCCGCCTGCACCTCCACGGTGGGACTTAAGACGGAGATCCTGGTTCTACCGCAGCGACAGACCGTGATCGTCGCCAAGCAAGCGGCGGAACTGGCTTTGCTCAGCGACAACCGTTTCGTTCTGGGTGTTGCCATCGGAAGGAACTTCTTCGAGTACGCGGCCCTCGGCTATGACTTCCGCACCCGCGGCAGAAGGTTTGAGGAGCAGATCGGGCTGCTGCGCCAGCTATGGACCAGTCGGTGTGTGGTCTTCCGCGGCGAGTTCGAAGCCGTCGACATGGGAGGCCTGTGGCCGCTGCCCTCTCGCCCCATCCCAGTATGGATGGGAGGGGGCGTGCGCCCGGCTTACGCCGGAGGCGGCATGAGCCGGTCAGCTCTGGAACGCATCGGCAAGCTGGGTGACGGCTGGATCTCCCTGAACACCAGCGGCCCGTCGCAGCTATATCGCGATGCCGTAGAGATCATCATGACTGCCGGAGAGGACGCTGGCCGGAACATGAGCGGGTTTGGAATCGAGGGCTCGGTCAATCTCGGCCCTCAGGGCAGCCTCGACAAGCTCGCCGAAGATGTAGCCGCCTGGCACGATGCGGGAGCTTCCGAAGTGATGGTCTACCTGAACTCTGGGCCGCAGGGCGACGCGCCGCCAGCGAATCGCCTCATTGAGACTATCGAGGCACTCGCAGGAAAGGTTGTAATACGTTGACCGGCCAGCTAGGCGCAGAGATCAACCTGCTAGACCGACAGATCTACACAGACGGCAGCTATCTTGACCGCTTCCGGTGGCTGCGGGACAACGATCCCGTATCGTGGCACGAGCACCCTAACGGCCGAGGATTTTGGAATATCGTCCGTTATGACGACGTCAGTTTCGCAGCAAGAAGCCCGGAAATATTCTCGTCGGAAACAGGCGGGGTCCTGCTCGTAGGCCACGACGAAGGCGGATGGGAGGGTCTTCCCGACCCACGCGGCAAGCAACTGATCATGATGGATCCCCCACGACACGCCAAGTACCGCAAGGTGCTGAGTACGGAGTTTACCCCGAGGGCCGTATCGAAGATGGAGGCCGCGCTCCGGGCCCGAGCCACAAGGCTCGTCGACGCGGCGATTGGCCGGGAGCAATGCGACTTCCTGGAGGACATCGCGACTGAGGTCCCGCTGTCAGTAATCGCGGACATGATGGGCGTGCCCGCGTCTGACCGCTCACAGCTGATCACCTGGGTGCTAGGCATCATGGCGAGTGAGCCCGCTGCGATGGAATCCTTCCTCGAGTACGCCGAGAGTCTGGCGCGCGAGCGCATGTCCGTGCCCGGACAGGACCTTGTCTCTCAGCTTGTCCGCGCTGAGGTGGGCGGCACCGGGCTCTCACTCGAAGAAGTGAAGCTGTTCCTGTTTCTCCTGACCGGCGCCGCCACCGAGGCGCCCCGCAGCGCGATCAGCCTCGGGATGGCGACGCTGCTCGAGCATCCGGCGAGCTGGGCAGCGCTCCAGCGGGACCGAACTCTCTTGCCCCGCGCCGTAGACGAGATCCTCCGGTGGACCACACCCACAATGATGTTCCGTCGAACGGCGACGCATAATATAGAACTCTCCGGGCAGCTTATCGCAAAAGGTGACAAGGTTGTCATATGGTTCGCGTCAGCGAACCGAGACGAGCGAGTCTTCCTTCGCCCCGACGAGTTCGATATCAGCCGTCATCCCAACAGGCACCTGACATTCGGCATCGGACCCCACCACTGCCTGGGCGCAGGACTCGCACGACTCGAGCTAACGACCGTCCTCGACGCATTGCTTGACAAAGTGGACCGCATTGAACTGACGGAGCCAGTGGTCACGTGGGTCAATGAGGTGTTTGTCAGGAGTGTGGTGTCCATGCCAGTCATCATCCGGCCACGGGATCAGTAAATGGTGGACTGCCGTGCACTGGCCCCAACCAGTACCAAACCGGATCTCGATCGTCATGTATCATTAGTGGACGTCCCGTCCACCGGCGACCGCCAGTCCAGGACCCCGCTTCGATCCTACAGAGGAAGCATGCCATCAGGTTCCGAATCCCGAGCCGTTCCGTCTCTTCGCGATCGACAAAAGGCGATGACGCGCCAGATCCTGATGGAGTCAGGTCTGAAGCTGTTCAGAACCAAGGGTTTCTCCGCCACCACCATTGATGACATCGTAAGAGACGCCGGTGTCACGCGCGCAACGTTCTACCTGCACTACCAAGACAAACGAGGAGTGCTATTCGAATACTCTGATCAGGAGTTCTCTCGCATAGAGGCCGCCTTGACAGAGCTCGACGACGTGCTGGAGATCGGAGGTCGGGAGCCTCTCCACGCCTGGGTCAGCGAGCATTATGATTTTTTGCTCGAATATTTCAATCTTGTCCCAGTCTGGGAAGAGTCGTTTCGTGACGCTGACACGGCACGAGCGGCCGGTGTCTATCTAGACCGCATGTATTGCCAGCTTCCCGCCTACCAGAAGCGGTGGGAGTCGTCGGCAGCAGCAAAGCTGCGGTTTGCCTTGTTGATCTTTCAGTTCGAACGGATCTCCCAGCTGGAAGTCGTCCCAGGATGGAAATTCGACCGGAAGCTCCTGATCAACGTCATGGTAGATCTCTGGCTTGTTGCGCTCAGTGGCGAGACTGCAGCGGATGCCCCACAGCCTGCGCGCAAGCAGCGCCCCTGAAGCTGGCGGGCCGCGTGACTAGCAGGCAAACAGCCGGAACGCCGCATAGTCGGTCTTGTTCTCGCGGCGGTGCTCGGCGACCATCCGCACTTGGCGATCCCGCACTTCTATCAGGTGCTGATTCGGCATGCAACGTTACCCGTCGGATGGGCCGCAGGGCCACCGCAATAGGCGGTCCCCCTTCTGCGGACGCATCTTCGGCAGACAGCATAGCGAGCTATGCCTGAGACACACCTGGGTTACGGAGGATACCCGCCACGTCCTCGGGGCCGGTTCCCGATCGTGCGCGATAGGTTTCACGCCGATCGACTAGCAGACGTTCCTCGTGCTGTATTCGAGGGAGTTCAGGAGTCGTTCAAGGTCCCGTTTGTCGGCATTACTACCGGGGCGATACGCAGCGGCCTCTTCCCCGTCCGGGATACAGGGCTGTCGACCAGGGGCATGGCAGATGCTGCCTTGAGCTATCTGGCAGGCCTGACCTCTGAGCAGCGCGAGGCAGGGGTTCTGCCCGTCGACGCCAGCGAATGGCGACGGTGGACAAATGCATTCCCAATATGGGTGCCGCATGGCCTGCTACTTGAGGACATGCCGACTTCCCAGCGCGAAGCTGCCATGGCGATTGTCCGCGAGTCGATGAGCGCCCGGGGTGCTCGGGAGACACGTGACTGCATGCGGGCCAATGCCGTTCTGGCACAAGTAATCGGGGACTACGAGGACGCGCTGACGGAGTGGATGTACCGCTTCACGATCTTCGGTGAGCCGTCTCCCGCGGAGCCATGGGGCTGGCAGCTCATCGGCCACCACCTGGACGTTCACTGCTTCGTCCTCGGCGGTCAGCTTGTGCTCACACCCTCGTTCATGGGAGCAGAGGCCAGAGTCGCCGACCGGGGTCCGTATGCAGGCATGCGGCTGTTCGATGACGAAGAGATGCTGGGGCTTGCGGTCATGGCCTCGCTTGACGGGACCCAAAGGGACCGCGCGGTCCTGTTTCCGACCATGAACGCGAGCGAACTGCCCACCTACTTGAACCATCCGACCGAAGGTCGGATGCGCACTGGCGCAGGCGCAGACAATCTGGTCCTGCCATACGAGGGCGTGGTCGCGGCTGACATGTCGGACAGCCAGCGTCACCTGCTGCTTGAGCTCATTGCAGTTTATGTCGGTCGCCTCACGCCGGGCCAGCAACATGTCAGGATGAATGAGATCGAATCCCACCTGGATGAGACTTATTTTGCCTGGGTCGGCGCGGCTAATGACCGTGACCCTTTCTATTACAAGATCCACAGCCCTGTAATCGTGGTCGAGTTCGACCACCACGCCGGAGTCTTTTTGTCGAATAATGAGCCGCAACGCTTCCACGTGCATACTATCGTGCGGACCCCGAACGGCAACGACTACGGACGCGACCTGCTGCGGCAACATTACCAGAGAAATCACCGCCGGGCTGACTTCTCAGTTGGCATGCCCTGATGGCCGCAGGCAGACAAATAGCGAGTCAGAGGCGCAAACGGCTTCGATTGCCCCCCGGTTTCCCCCGCGGTCGGTGGCCGGGGAGGAGAAGAGTGCGAGCAGAGTCGACCGTTTGGACCAGCGCAAGAGGCCACTCCGAGAGCCGGGCCAGTGACGATTCATGCCGGTAACGCGCCTTGCACAGTTCAATTCGCCCTCTGCAATGTTAATGGCAATCAGCGGAGAGTGCCCATCGATATTTTATTTGCATGCTGCCGGTCGGCGTCTGAGGGTCACGATCCTTGGGCGCCAGCCGCAAGCGCACGACTCGCGAAATGCGTCTCTTCAGCTGGAAGTGCATGTGTATGCCTTTCCCGGCAGAGCCGGGAAAGGCATACGGGGAAATACGAGGGGTGGGCGACGGTTTTCTGCTGAGGGCAGTTCTGGTCTGAGCGCCATAGCCGAGGGGACTTCGCCATCGCGGCGGTGACGTCGAGAATCCGGGGCCCGTGGGCGGGGAGTTCACGGTCGTGGGCTGAAGCCATCACTGGAGGCCATCTACCGGTGCGACCGGGCCCCCAGCCCTCATCGCGGCTACTTAACGATAGTGCCGGTGTCCGAGGAGGAGTCATTGACGGACAGACGTGAGAGCTCAGCGGTGCTCGCCCTGCCGCGCCGCGAGGAGCTGATCATCCGGGGAGCTTACGTACTGACGATGGATGACCACCTGGGAGACATTCCTGGCGCAGACATACACGTGCGGGATGGAGAGATCATTTCTGTAGCGAAGCATGTCGACGCGCCATCGGCCACAGTGATCGACGCGGGCGGCCTCGTGGCGATGCCAGGGTTCATCGACACGCACACTCATGTGTGGACCGGGCTCATGCGCAGCCTGATCCGCGACGGACCGCCAGGCGACTACAACACCCTGAAGGCCCAGCTCGGCCCGCTGTTCCGCCCGCCCGACACGTACTGGGCAACACTATGCGGCGCGGCCGAGGCGCTTACCGCTGGCATCACTTCACTTCACAACTGGGCCCATAATATTCGGCAACCCGACGACGCCGATGCAAGCATGCGGGCCCACACTGACCTGGGGCTGCGCGGCAGGTTCTCCTATGGGTCCGCGACCGACACAGGACCTGCCTCTCTTATGGACCTGAACGACCTTCCCCGAATCCGAAACGCATGGATTGCAAACCGCGGCGATAGCCTCGTTGACCTGGGAATGGCACTACGCGGACCGTACCTAACCCCGGAGCGCGTATATCGCGCGGAGTGGGAAGCCGCCCGCGACCTTCGTCTGCCCGTCACTATCCACTATGCATCATACCGTGCAGAAGTAGCGCGGATAAAGGTACTTCAGGTTCTTGACCGCGACGGCCTTCTGGACGTCGACCTGCAGCTCATTCACGGCCTCTACGCGACGAACGATGATCGCGCGCTCATGCGATCCGCAGGTGCAAGCCTAAGCTGCGCACCCTTGGCAGTCCTTCGCAACGGACTTGGCCTGCCGTCGATACGTGAAATGCTCGATGATCATATCCAGGTCAGCCTGTCGCTCGATACGGCGTCGCTCGCCGGCAGCCTAGACATGTTCGCGGCCATGCGGACACTCCTTATGGTAGAACACGGGAAACACGAAAACACCGAACTGCAGGCACGAGAAGTCTTGCGCCTGGCTACCCTTGAGGGCGCGAGGGACCTCGATATACTTGACAAAGTAGGGAGTATTACTCCGGGAAAGAGGGCCGACCTTCTGCTGCTAGATTTCCGGAGCCTTAACACTGAGCCGGCCCTCACAGAAGATGGACTTGCCGATATAGCGACACTGATCGTTTACTCCTGCGCTCCCCAAAATGTCGACACCGTGATGATCGACGGTCGGCTGTTGAAACGCAACGGCAGGTTAACGTCCGTCGATATCGACGCGACCATAGAGGGCGGGAGAAGAACGCTCTCATCGATTCTCGCGCGGCGCACGTGAATTCGCGCGCCTTGTGCCGAATGTCGGGCGGAGATGCTGGCTCGTTCGTCTGCCTATCCTATGTCTGTTCTTCTACAGTTGGCGCGACCCACCGTCCTGGGTCACGGCGCCACAGTGCAGACGATGGACCAGGGCATCGGCAACTCCGAGACAGCGACGCCTTGATCGAAGACCCTCGATCGCGACAGTCGGCCAAATCCTCACGGAGCGGCCCCGGTCTGCAGCTGGCGGAGCTGATTACAGCACTCGCGCTCGAACTTAAGGCCGGCAAATGGCAGTTGCTAACCAGCACCGGAAATGTCTTGGAGGAAACTGAGAGATGGAGTACGTTCGCAGCTTCCAGCCCGAGTCCCTCGACAAGGACAAGTTCGGCTTCCAGGTACTAGCCGACACCGAAAGTGCAGTAGTTACTGGATGCCGGGTTCCCGAGGGCGCCTCAGGATTTCAGCGTCACATTCACGATGCCGATCAGGTCTATTTCGTACTCCAAGGCATCATGGAGGGGGAGATCGACGGAAGAAAGTTCCGCGCCGAGGCGGGCTCCGTAGTGTTCGTTCCCGAAGGGGCGCCACACAGTAATCGTTACCCCGGGCCAGGCCCGGAGATGCATCTGGACGTTATCGTGCCCGCAACGTCAAGGTACAGCCAGCTGAGCGTGCCCGTCGGCGCAGACGCAGCCGGCGGCCCAGGCACTGGTTTCGCCCGGCCTCGCACGTCAGACGAGATTCCAGAGGTAGTGGCAGGATTCCGCAGCATGCCGCTGGCAGATGCGGCGACGTCGTGCCACAGCATGTCGTTTCGTCTCAACGAGATCGATCCCGGCGGAGACAAGCTGCCCTGGCACATTCATGACTTCGATCAGTACTACTTCATCCTTGAAGGCGAGATGCAACTGGAGGTCGGCCGGAAGTCGTACGTGGCTACGCCCTACGACCTGGTCTACCTGCCGTCTGGCGTGCCGCACCGAAACTGGAACATTAGTTCAGCTACTGAGCGCCACCTTGCCATGCTTGTGCCCGAACCAGATAAGTCCGAGCAGGCCGACTATCTGGTCGAGTTCCACCTGACCGGCGAGCACTTCTGACTCGGACGCGAGAAACAAGGAGCGAATGTATTGCGTCACACCGGTTGTCCATTCCAAGGAGGGGCGACGTGACTGCCGCCGACGCCGATACCGGTCCGCTCGAGGGCGTGCGAGTGCTCGAGTTCGGGCACTTCATCGCCGGTCCCTTCTGCACCCAGACCTTGGCCGACCAAGGCGCGGATGTCATCAAGGTCGAAGCGCCCGGTGGACGTCGAAGCAGCGATCCACTCGACTACGAAGCGGTCTACTTTCATTCCTTCAACCGTAACAAGCGCAGCGTGACCATCGACCCTTAAGTCCGCGCGCGGGCATCGCGCCCTTCACCGGCTACTATCCGAGTCTGACGTGGTGGTAACGAACTTCGCGGCCGACGTGCCAGACCGGCTTGGCTTCTGCTTCGAGCAGGTCCATGCAAGCAATCCACAGATCACGTACATCCAGTTTACCGGCTTCGGAGTTGACAGTCCGAACGCGTCCACGCCGGCCTTCGACGGGATTATCCAGATGATTTCGGGTCTCCCACACGTCACCGGTCCGGACGGCCCTCCGTCGCAGGACGGGTTGTTTATCGCTGACCATTTGACCGGCGTCTATGGCGCCGCTAGCACTGGCCGTTCGAGTCCTGGGGCCGGTTCCTGCCCGAGCACACCACCGCGGTCAGCATGCTCGATCGGCTCCTGCACCACTGCCACGTCGTGGTCACCGACGGCGACAGCTACCGGATGAAACAAGCCCGAGAACGAGGAGGAGCCACCAGAAAAGCCAGCTGAACAACCCGAGGAACGGGGACTTCTAACTGGCCACCAGCGGGACCTCAACCTGGCCGTTGACACAGCGAGGGCGCGTGGTCGAACGAGCGCGAACGCTCCTAGGCCGCACACTGCGCCCGCCGAATTCATCGCCGCTCGGAGACTATTTCTGCGCCAGCGTGGGACACGTCACGCTCATGTGCCGCGACGCGGACTCGCGGGACCGAGCTGCCAGCAATAGCTGCGTCCTTGACGGAGCCTGCGAGCAAGGCGCATTCTCATCTGCCGCAGATCATGCGGCCTTATATTCTGCCGTAGTGCCAGATGGTGTGCCGCGGGTCCGAGTCTCCGTGACCAGTTGTTCGGGTGAGCAGACACTGCTGCAGGCCAAAGCTGAACAGATGATCCTGGGTCCCGGGCTCCGCCACCCCTAAACCAGACCGCTCCGTCACGAAGACTTCGGCCAGTACCTTCCGAATGGCCGGATCATCAACTGCTTCGGCGCGGCCGGTGCAGTAGAACGCGTCCTCATTGTCCGCACATGGAAACGAGTGCATCGAGTACCTGCCGTCCCGATGCAAATCCGCCTGCTTAGGTCCAGGCACGATGAAGCCGTACAGGCCTCCTTGGTGGATCAGCGGGCACATCGGGTGAACCCGCGGCCCGCCGTCGCGGCGGACCGTCGCCACGAACGCCAGCCCCACTCCGAACTGATACAGCAATGCCCGGCCCGCTGCTGCGAGATCAGGCCGACGCTGCTGGAACTCACCCCAGCTGACGGCCACCCGACAAGTCTGGGCCGGATCACGTTCACCGACAACAATCTGGCCTTATTCACATGGCGGTCACGTCTGGCGACTCGGGGCCCGTGCCGCAGTGCGTGGGACGCGTGGATTTGTCGCTTTTAGCATGATCGCGGGTGACGCGTTACTGCCGCTGCCGGCGAGCGGCCCGCCCTGGCGGCGACGGATCAGCCCGCGATTGAGCGTGATGTTGCTGTCGCGGCTGCCTCCGGCATCCGAGCGCGCACGGGATATAGGCGGTCCAGACACGGGAACGCCCTCACATAGGCCTTTCGGCCGGCGCGCCAGGGACGTCCAGCGCCGTGGGCCGTCACGACTGTGTCAGCGAGAAGAGCGAAGCGGGGGAGTTCAATGACACCGCAAATCGACTACAGAGCGGCGTTCAAGAGCATGCCAGGCGCCGTCGCGTTGCTGAGTCCCGATCTCGTCATCCTCGATGTCAGCGACTGCTATCTTGACGCAGCGGGATGCGGCCCGGACAGAATCATTGGCCGGAACATCCTCGAGGCATTTCCGGAGAATCCACGCGACCCCGACGATACTGGCCCGCGAGACCTTCGGACCTCGCTGGAATCCGTGCTCGCCACCGGCCTGCCCGACTTCATGAATACGACCAAGTACGACGTCGAGGACCCAGGCCGCCCAGGTGAGTTCGAAGAGCGCTACTGGACTATCGCCAACGTTCCGGTCTGCGACGCCGACGGCCGAACCACGATGATCGTCCACATGGCTCAGGAGCAGACCAATTTCGTGCACGGAGCGCGATCCGCCAACGCATAGCCAGGCCGCGTAAAACGGTCGGAACGACAACCTGCGGACCGCCATCCCGGTTGTCAGCGTGGCCGTGCCCGAGGGTCTTGAGTGATCCGGGGCGTGGTGGGTGTTCGCCTGCGGTTGCCGCGCCGGACGGTGGCCGGAACATCGTGACCGGGAGGCGCGTTGACAATCTGAGGACACGACATATCGTGTTGCTGTGGGGTATGCCCGGCCCTTCTGTTCCGGGCTAGCGAGGTGAGCGGAATGACCGGCTGGCATGCGGAGCGGACGCCGGGCAGGTCGGCCAAGGCCGTGATCGCCGTGACGCTGCTCGCATTGCTGCTGCTGGCAGCCGTGCCGGTGGCCCTGCTGGCGGCAGTGATCATGATGATACTGGGACACGTCGTCGGCGGGCTCGCGCTGTTCGGCGGCTCGGTGCTCGCCGCCGCCACGGCTGTCGCGCTCGCGGGCATGACCGGGATGCGGCACCTGCGCAAGCTGCTCTCCAGGGCGAGCTTCAACATCGTGCAGCTGAATCAGAGGCAGTACACCGACGACACCGCAGAGCCGAACGGCAGCGACTACTCCGACATCGTGCAGCTGAGCCGCAGCGACTACACCGAAGTTCGCTGACCCGACCATCCTGTGGGCGATTCTCACGATGTCGAGCAGGCACGCTGCCAGGCCGCCTGGTCGGCCAGCCCGACGGCGGTCAGTAACTGGTGATGATGGTCGTCACCGGCAAAGCGAACCGGCGCCGGACCTGACGGGGCAAGCCGGCCCCGAGCCAGCGTGAGACGTCCCGAGGCAACGTAGCCACGATGATTTCGTCGAACTGGTGATCAGCGCAGACCTTCTCGATGGCCTCCAGTGGGTCCGCGGCGCCGAGATCACCATCCGCAGGCACACCCAGCGCAGCAAGGTCGGCCAGCATGGACCTGAGCCGCTGCCAGGCCTGCGCGGTCGCCTCCTCATCGGTAGCAGGACGCGCGTAATGCGTCGCCCACCACCACATGCCCGGCTGGGGGAGCATCCCGCCGGCTGCCACCGAATCGTATCGGGCGGCCTTGGTATCCGGGACGACCACAAAGAACGAGCACGGCCCAGCGGCGATCCGATCGCGCAGCAAGTCCCGGAGCTCCGCTGCCTGCAAGGTCTGGTTCGCGACAACGAGGTATCTGCGCATGACCACCACCCGCTTCACAGTATCCACGCAGACACCGAGCCTGGGGAGTGCCTAACAGCGGCCTGTCATGACCAGCGCTCAACGCCGGTGGTCGTCGGTCCCAGGGCGGGATCCCATCACGGTTGCGCAGTGACATTCACCGTGGTGCCCGGCCGGACCATGCTCCCCGGCGGCGGACTTGTCGACGATACTGCGGCGGCGGCTGCGGAGCCTGCGGGCGAGATGACGAGCGCCAGCTGCAGCGCGGTGGCAATTTTCTGTGCGTCACCAACCGTGCCGGTCGTCAGATCCGGCAGGATGATCTGACTGCCCAGTGCGGCGTTCAGAAGGTTCTGCTGAGTCTGCTCCGATGACTTCGATGAGAAGTAGAAGGCCACTGCCGTCCCGGCCGACGCGATGACCCCGCCCATCAGCAGATTTTGCAAGCTGGCGTTGGCGATGAAGAAGGATCCCGTCGCGAACAACAAGAGGCCCGCGACGAGTACAACGGCGAGCCAGCTGCGGATCATCGTCTTGTCAGCGTTCGCGGAGGACCGTCCAGACGCTTCTTTATTGAGGGTCGAGCGAATCCAGAGGATCAGCATGCCTATGAGCAGGATCAACACAGCCATGCCGCCCAGATACAACGGCGCGTGGGCAGTGGCTGCTGCACTGGAACCAGCGGAAATCATAGACTCTCGCCTTCAGCACTGATCGGCCTTTACGAACAATTCTGGGAATCTCAGAATCGGTGATACGAAATGATCCCAGCGGCCGATTCTGCCGTCAAGCAATTGCGCCCCACACACGATCGCGGCACTGAAACCGTCGGTGGCCAGCACCGGAACCGTCATAGCCCAGAAGGGCGTGCGGGTGAGCCGGCCGGGCCGGCGCCGACGAGTTCCGGCGTGGTGATGCCGGTCAGGTCCAGGATCACATCGTCTTCGGGCTCGGGCAGCGCCACCGCCGCGGCGCTCGGCGCCGGACGCGGGCGTCGCGGCTTGCCGCTCGCCGACGTGCCACCGCGGCCGCGGTAGATCAGCAGTCCGTTTACCGGGTCCGGCACGGCGTCCAGCGCGGCCCGCACGACCGGCAGGTTACGGAACGCCTCCCACTCCTCCGCGGTGGTGAAGCACACCTCGAACGCGACGCCCCACTCACCGGCGTGCCAGGTTCCATCGAGCGCGCCGTTGGTGAGCGCCGCCTCGATCAGCGCGGAGTCATAGGACTGCTGCCACTGGAAAGCCGAGAATTCCCCGTGCAGGACCTCGATCGACCACCACTCAGCCATGACCTTGCGATAGTACGTCTCTGCGCCGCGCCGGCGGAAGAGCCGCCGCATCACCGGTCGCCGGTTAGCCGGGCACGAAGCGGTGTACGCCACTTCACGACGGGAACGGGCGAACTGGGTCAGCTGCCGTCCGGAAACCCGCCGCGGTGCAGCACCATGGGGAAGTGCGGCAGTGCCCCCGGCGGCCGCACGTCGGCGCGCCAGTTCCCCGGTTCCGGCTCGAGTCCGGCGAACAGCGGCGAGCCCGGCCCGCCGGAGCCCGCCAGCCGCTCGAGCGAGGCGCGCAGGTCGGAGATGACGGCGCTGCCGAACCGCTGCCGCCAGCGCTCCTCGAGGGAGTCCAGCCGGCCAGCGTACAGGTCCCGCACGATGCTGCCCTTGGGCGTGAGCCGGACCACCTTCCAGCGGCCGTCGGCCGCGTCGGCTTCGATCGTGGTGACATCGGCGCGCCCGGCGAAACCGGTGGCCATCGCGATGCCCTCCCTGGACACCCCGGTGAGCCGCGGCAGGTCGCGCAGCCGCACGCCGCGCTCGTCCAGCACCCGGAGCAGATTGGCGGCGACCGCCAGGGATATCCGCGACTCACGCTCGTAGCTGATAGCGAGCGCCAGCAGGACGCGGGCGAGCAGCCACGGCAGCGCGAGCGCAGACACGTCCGTGGCGGCGCGCCCGCCGCCGGCGTCGCGCTGGCACGCCGACTCGGCTTCCTGGTACCGATCGAGTCGCGGGCCTCGGCCGCGCGAGTACAGGCCGTATCCGAGGATGGGCAGGCAGTCGGGCAGCCACGGGCCGAGGTCCGACGCCAGCCGCCGCAGCGCGGCCAGCAACCGCTCGACATCGGCCGAGCCGAACCGGTCCCGCCAGCGCCCCTCGATGACGGCGGTCAGCGGCTGCCAGGCCTCGCGCGCCAGCAGGCCCCGGTCGGTGGCGCGCAGCAGCAGCCCGTCGTGCCGCGCCGTGTACCTGGCGTTACCCGGCCCCGGATCGACCGTGATGTACCCCCAGCGGCGCATGCCATTGAGGTTGGTTTCGGCGCGCGCGAGGCGGGCGACCTCGCCGAGCGTGATCGGCTCCGTGCCGACGTAGCGCATGCAGTTCAGCCACATGACCATCGAGACGAGCCACACGCCGCCGCGCTGCGCGTGCCGCGTCGTGCGGTGCTGGATCGCCAGTTCGGCCGCGTTATCGAACTCGATGGTGAAGGCGACGAGCGCCTGCGACAGCAGAGCCGGCAGCGGGAGCGGGCCCGCATCGGGCGGCGCGGACGTCACGGTGCCGACGCTATCGCAGCCTGCGGCGCGGCTGAGCGCGCGTGTTTGGCCGCCGCAGCGCGGGTAGGGCAAGCCCTCGATCCGAGAAGGAGATGCTGATGCCCGTCATTCTGATCGCGCTCCTGGTCGTCCTGATCCTGGGCGGCCTGGGCTTCGCCCTGCACGTGCTCTGGTGGCTCGCCCTGATCGCGCTGGTGCTCTGGCTGCTGGGCTTTGTGTTCCGGTCCAGCCACACGAGGCGGCGCACCTGGTATCGCCGGTAGCGAGGCGAGCCGCCGTTGCCTAGTGCTCGGTGGCAAGCCGGGCGGCCAGCCCGACCAGCACGCCGCCGGTGACGCGATCAGCCCACGTCTTGGCCCGCCGGTACCAGCGGGTCACAGCGGCGGCCGAGAACGCGCATGCCACTGCGCTGTACCACGCCGCCGCGATCGTCACGGCCACCACGACGGCGGCCACGCGGACCGAGCCGGACGCCGCGGGTGGCAACACCGCGGCGAACAGGCTCGTCCAGAACACGGCGGCCTTCGGGTTCCCGAGGTCCGCCAGCAGGCCAGCGCGCAAGGCCGGTCCCAGGCGCGCGGGCCCGTCGTCGGCCGGCGTCGCTGGCGGCTCCCGGCGGGACCGGACGATCATCCGCACGCCCAGCCAGGCCAGGTATCCGGCCCCGGCCAGCCGTACGCCCTCGGCCACCCAGCGGTAGTGGGCCAGCACGAACTCGAGCCCCACCGCGCTGGCCGACGCCCAGATGGCAGTACCGGCCACGATCCCGGCGGCCGCCGCGAGGCCGGCTCGCCGCGACCGGATCGCGCGCGACATCGTCACGAAGAAGTCAGGTCCCGGGCTCATCACCACGAGGGCCCAGATCCCGGCCAGCACGGCTAGCTGGGAGAGATCGGTCACGGCGCCCCTCCGGCGAAGCGAGCCTGCCACCGACCCTACCTGCGGTCTCTGACGGCGCCGGAGGCCGCACGGCACGAGGCCGTCGGCACCGGGCGTTACGATGGCCGGGCACAGGCTTACCAGCCGCGATCCGGTCACGCGGAGCTGACCGCGACGGCCCGCGAGGAAGGCAACTGCAGACGCCGTGCAGACGAACACCGACCGGCCGCCCGCGGGCGCAACGAGCATTACCGGTGGCCAGCCGGCCGCCGTCATCCACACTGAGGACCTGACCAAGGTCTACCCGGGCGCTGACTTCGCCGCAGTGGACAAGCTCAACCTCGACGTCGAGGCGGGCGAGATCTTCGGCTTGCTCGGGCCCAACGGGGCCGGCAAGACCACCACGGCGGGCATGCTGACCACTCGCGTGGTGCCGACCTCCGGCCGCGCGCTGCTCGGCGGGGTCGACGTGGCCCGGCACCCTGCGCTGGCCAAGCAGCTGAGCGGCATCGTCTCCCAGCAGAACACGCTGGACCGCCAGCTCACAGTCTGGGAGAACCTGTACTTCCACGGCCGGCTGTTCGGCATCGGGGCGCGGGAATCCAAGCAGACGGCCGACCGGCTGCTGGAGCAGTTCCAGCTGTCCCGGTGGGCGAAGGCGTCGGTCTACGCGCTATCCGGCGGTATGGCCCAGCGGCTCATGGTGGCGAGGGCGATCTTCCACCGGCCGTCGGTGCTTTTCCTGGACGAGCCGACGGCCGGCCTGGACCCGCAGAGCCGGCTCGCGCTCTGGGATCTGCTCGGCGAGCTGCACCAGGCCGGCCAGACAATCCTGCTGACGACGCACTATATGGAGGAAGCCGACAAGCTATGCGACCGCGTCGCCATCATGGACCACGGCCGGATCCTAGCCCTCGACACACCCGTGGCGCTCAAGCAGGGCATTGGCGCCGACACCGTCGTGCACATGAAAACGGCGGGCGATACCGGTCAGCTGGCCGCGCTGCTCAGCCGTGCGGTGCCCGGTGTTGCCCGGACGCGGCAGCTGCCTGGCGGGCTCGAGTTGCACGTCAAGGGCACCGACCGGCTGGTGCCGCGGATCGTGATGGCCGCCGAGAGCGGTGGCTTTGACCTGGTGGACCTGTCGGTGGCCGAGCCCAGCCTGGAGACCGTGTTCATCAATCTCACCGGCAAGGAGCTGAGGGAAGAATGACGACCTCCATATCCTCGGCCGCTCCCGCCGCGGCAAAGACCATCGGCGGCGGCCCGACCAGGTCGGTCGCAGCTGCCAGCTGGACCGCGCTCGGCGCGCTGCTGCTGCGCGATCTGGTGGTGCTGCGCAAGGACTTCCGGACGTTCGTGCTGCGCACGCTCATCCAGCCCTTCCTGCTGTGCTTCGTGTTCTTGTACGTCTTCCCGAAGATCGGGCAGGGCATCGGCGGGCATGGCGCGCTGCAGGAGTCGGCATTCGCCACCATCCTGGTGCCCGGCGTCGTCGGCATCTCGGTCATGTTCCAGGGCGTCCAGTCGATCGCGCTCGCGATGGCGCAGGAGTTCGGCTTTACCAGGGAGATCGAGGACCGGGTGCAGGCGCCGTGCCCGATCTGGCTCGTCGCCATCGCCAAGGTGCTGTCCGGAGCCGCTCAGGGAATCCTGTCGGCGATCATCGTGCTGCCGATCGCCGCGGTCGTGCACGCGCCCGGCGTGGAGGCGCATCTGACGCTGCACTGGCTGCTGATCCTGACCTTCGTGCCACTGGCCTGCATCGCCATGGCCGGGCTCGGACTCGTCCTCGGGACCAGCTTCGAGCCGCGCAACATCGGCCTGATGTTCGGCTTCATCATCCTGCCGATCACTTTCCTCGGCGGCACCTACTACTCCTGGACCAAGCTGGCGCCGGTCACCGTCGGCGGCTGGCACTGGCTGCAGACCATCGTGCTCATCAACCCGCTCATCTACGTGAACGAGGGGATGCGCGCCGCGTTCACCACCGCGCCGCACATGCACCTGTACGTGGTCTATCCGGTCGTCATCGGGTTCGGCGCCGTCTTCCTGACCATCGGGCTGCTCAACTTCCGCCGCCGGGTGCTTTCCTAGTCGCGAGCTAGCTGGTCGCGGCCGCCGGGCCGGGCCAGCCGCGAGCCACCGTGCGGGCGAGGATGCCGAGCGTCGCGCGGAGCGCTCCCTCGGAGATGACCGGGAAGATGTCGGCCGCGCGCCACTGCGGATGGATGTCGGACCAGTCGTAGTAGCTCGTGACCAGCGTGCCGCCGTCGGTGGGCGCCAGCCGATAGCCGTAGACGTGCCCGATGGGCGGCCGCATCTGCCCGATGATCTTCCAGGCGATCTCCCGGTACGGCTCGAACGCCGAGATCGTCACCGTCACGTCGTAGCGGCCGAGCTCGGGGTAGTCGTTGAGCGATTCCCGGTCCATGTGCACGACGAAGCTGTCGCCGACCTTGCCGACTGGCTCGCCCTCCGCCGATTGCAGCATGCCCGAGCTGTCGATCGCCACGTGGCCCTGCGGGTCACAGAGCACGGCGAAGATCGCCGCGGGCTCCGCCGGGATGGTTCGCTGGACTTCGATCCGCTCGGTCGCCATGCGAAACATCCTGGCACGGCGGCCGGGCTGAGGACGCGCTGTCGCGTCAGCCGACGGCCGGCGGCGACACGCGTGCGGTGCGCAGCGAACTCTCAACTTTGCAACGCAAAGGCTTCTTGACTTTGCACTGCAAAGTAGCGTAGCTTCGGAGCTGAAAACTTTGTAGCGCAAAGCTTCGGCGGAGCCCCGAAGCGACAGCCCCAGGGAGGAGAAATGACACCGTACTTCCTCACCCACCCAGTCGGCGTGCTCTACGGGGTCACCCTGCTGGCCTGGTACAGCCTGGAGATCAGGCAGTTCGTCCGGCAGCGGCGGTGGCGCCAGGACGCTGCCGACGCCGACCCGCAGGCCTACCCTGGGGTGTTCTGGGTCGGCGCGCTGGCCGCCGTCATCGTGCTCATCGCGGTGCCGACCGCGGTCCCGGCCGCCGGCATCGGCTACGCCGCGGTCCTGTTCGGTGTCGGCATGCTGCTGGTGGTGGCCGGGGCCGGGCTGCGCATCTGGTCGTTCGTGACCCTCGGCCGGTACTTCACCTTCGGCGTGAAGGTCAGCCGCGACCAGCCGGTGGTGACCGGCGGCCCATACCGGGTGCTGCGCCACCCCGGTTACGCCGGGGGACTGCTCGCGATCGTCGGCATCGGGATCGTGTACGGCAACTGGATCAGCCTGGCGGCGCTCGTCGCGATCTTCGGGGCGCTCACTGGCTGGCGCATTCACGTCGAAGAGCGCGCGCTGCTGACGGTGGTCGGCGGTAACTATGGCGCGTACGCCGCCCGGCACAAGCGGCTCGTGCCCCTTGTCTGGTAGCCACCACCAGCGGAAGCCAGAGATGAACGAGGGAGCGAACATGAAGGACACGCCGGACACCGACGAGGGCGACGACCTTGACCCGCGGCAGGCGGCCGCCATCGTGCTGCAGGCCCGAGACCGAGCCCTGCACGAGTTGCGAGCCAGCTTTCCGCTGCTGTTCACCATCTGGGGACTCGTCTTGCTGGTCGGCTACGGCGCGATCTGGCTGTCGGTGCGAGGTCAGCACCCCTACAAGGGCCCTACGCCGGGCGCGCTCGCGGTACTCACGCTCGCCGTGGCCGCGGGCGCCGTCGTGACGGTGATCGTCGCCGGCCGCGCGTTCACCGGGGTTGGCGGCGCGTCCGCGGCGCAGCGCCGCGTCCACTACCTCGCCTTGCTTGTCGGCTACGTGGGCGTATTCACGCTGGAGGGCGCGCTCGCGCACGCCGGCGCCAGCCTGTCGCTGGTCGACATCTACGGTGCCACCGCGCCACTGATCGTGGTGGGCGTGGTCTACGCGGCGAGCCCGGCCATCTGGCAGGACTGGTCGACGCGCGCCCTGGGTGGCTGGCTGATCCTGGTGGCGGCTGCCGCGGCGTACGCGGGCCCGGTCGGCGTCTGGGGAATCACAGGGCTGGCCGCAAGCGTCGGGTTCTGGGTGCTGGCGGCCGTTCGGCGCAGCCGGGGCCGTGCGTGATCGAAGACGAGCTCGACCCGGTGATCCACACGCCGGCGCGGCTGCGCATCGTCGTGACGCTGTCGACGCTGCCCGCGAGTGACGACCTGTCGTTCACCAGGCTGCAGGAACTGATCGGCCTCACGCCCGGCAACCTGATCACGCACCTGCGCAAGCTCGAGGACGCCGGGTACGTCACCACGGTGAAGTCCGGGCGCGGTGTGACGGCGCGGACCGCGGTGTCGCTCACGCCCGCCGGCCGTGCCGCGCTCGACCGGTACACCACCGTGCTGCGCCAGCTGCTCGACGGGACCGAGCCGGCCGGGCCGGGCTAACGCGCCGGGTCAGGCCGCGGAGCCGGGGCGCCGCTCGCCCTGGCGGTGGTCGCTGGTGATCAGCTGAGCCAGCGCGGCGGCCTGCTGGCGGATCTCGGGAATCGCGGTGGTCTCGTACCACAGCCCGCGCAGCGGGGGGCCCAGCGTGTACAGGACATCACTCGGGGTTCCGGCCGAATCGACAACGGCCCCCTGCACGCTGGCGTCGATGCCGAGCCGGAGCGGATCAGGCCTGGCGAGGCCGGCCCGGAACAGCTCGCGCAGCAGCGGGCTCGCGGCCACCGTGACGTCGGTGGTCGATCCGGTGCCATTCACGATCCAGTCGGCCCGCAGTTCGACGGTGTCGTCACCGGACTCGACCAGGACTCGCAGCTGCTCGCCGGCCGGCCGTACCGCCTGCACGCGGCCACGGTGGATCACCAGCTGGCCGCCGACACGCAGCGCGGCAACGCGGCTCGCCGTCGGCGCTGGCACGAGGTGCCGGTGAATCTCCCAGTACCGGGCCAGGTGGCGGAGGAAGGCGCGCTTGTCCGCTATGGGCATCCGGCGCCACAGGCCAGGGACGTACGGCCGGAGCGAGCACAGCACGTCGTGCCAGTTCTCCGGGTTCGCCGCGATCGCGGCGCGGAGCTGCCAGCTGAGCTCGGTGAGCCGAACCGGCTCGGTGGTCCGGGAGATGACCGGCAGCCATACTGGCCGGTCCGGCCGTGGCCGATTACCCGGGTGGGTGCGCGGCAGCAGGCCGTGCCGGGACACCGCGTGCACGACCACGCGGGGGCTCACGCTGGTGATCGCGACCGCGAGGTCCAGCGTCGTGAGGCCCGTGCCGACGATGACGACCGACCGGGCGGCGGCACAGCCGAGCAGGCCAGCCAGGGCGCCGGGGCGCCACGGGTCGATGATGACCCGGCTGCTGGACGCGGCGTCGAACGGCAGCGCCGCCGGTGTGTTGCCGGTGGCGAGCACGACGACGTCGGCGTCCAGGTGACCGTCGCCGAACACGACCCGGACCGCGGGCCCGGTGTCGTTCCGGCGGATCGCGATCACCTCGGCGGTCAGCCGGGTCAGCTGACCCGCGGGTCGCGCGTCCCGCTCCGCCTCGGCAAGCACGTCGCGCAGGTACCGGCCGTAGGCAGGCCTGGGCAGGAACGTCGTGTCCGTGACGTCCTGGTCGACGGGCCGGCCGCCCGGTCCTGGCGTGTTCGCCCACCTGATCAGGTGGTCAGGGTCAGCAGGGAACGCGCTCATCTGGCCGGCGACGGCGTTCAGCAGATGGTCCTCACGATCGGTCGAGTAGGCGACCCCGAGGCCGTGACGGCCGTGCTGGTCGATCAGCGCGACGCGGAGGCTAACACCGCGAGCGGCGCCGCTGCGCAGCAGCTGCACCGCGGTCAGCGTGCCGCTCGCGCCGCCACCGACGATGGCGACGGTCAGGACGCGATGGTCCGGTTCGCTCCGCCTATCCATGGGCCTCAGCATAATCTATTATCCCGGTAGGATAAATAGGCTTGATCCGATTGGGTTCTACGCCGCGTGTTGCGATGTGGGCTGGCTGTCTGCTGCTGACTCCCTGACCTGACCGCCCGGGGGCCGTGATCCCAGGGTTCACGCCCAGGGCTTGACCGGTCTGTCGCCTCAGCTATACCCAGGTCCTGCCCGGCTGGCCCGGCGGGCGGGCACGAAGGGCAGGATGAGCGCAAGTATAGCGGAGGCTATGTGCCTGTTAGGACGGCCTTGTCCGGCTAGCTTCGGGGCCGGCGCGCCAGGCGGTCAGGCCCCGAGCCAGTAGCGCGGCGCTCGTGCTCGCGCTGTTCCCCGGGGAGACCGCCCGGCCCGGGCCGGTGCAGCCGCCGTCACCCGAGCCCCTTGGCGGTGGCGGCGACCTGCGGGCGGGCGCGGTCGAGCCAGCCGTCCAGCGTGTCGCTGGTCTCCAGCTCGGAGTCGAGCAGGTACAGCCCGGCCGTGGGACACGTCGCGCCGATCTCCACGAGGATCGGCTTGAGCAGGAGCTCGGGGGCGAGCGCGTGCTTCCAGTGCCCGCCCAGCATCACCGGCACGGCGGTCCCGGTCATCGAGCCGGCCCCGAACCGGTCGAGGAACAGCTTCAGCAAGCCGGTGTAGCTGCCCTTGTACGTTGGGCTCGCGACCACGACGAGGTCGGCGGCCTGGACAGCCGCGACGAGCTCGGCGATCCCCGGGTCGGCCCAGTCCAGCAGGGCCGCGCCGAGGTCGGTGAGGTCGATGCTGAGGTCGGCGGGCCGCCCGGCGAGCCGTTCGGCGACAAGGTGCGCGGCCTGGTAGGTGCGCGACCTGGGTTTGGGGTTACCGACCACGACGGCGACGGTCACCGGGTCCTCCGATCTATGGCGTTCGTTGTGGCGCCGGCTGGTCACCGCCGGTCCCACTCGGCTGCGAGTAGCTCGTAGGACCGGACCCGGTCGGCGTGGTCGTGCGTGATCGTGGTGACGATCAGCTCGTCTGCGCCCGTGGCGTCGCGCAGCTGCTCGAGCTTGCCGGCGACCTGCTTCGGCGAGCCCACGAACTGTGTATCGACGCGGTCGGCCACCAGCGCCCGGTCCTGCTCGGTCCAGCCATGCTGCCTGGCCTGTTCGGGAGTGGGGAACTCGATGGCGCCTTCGCCGGACCTAATGCTGCGCACCCACAGCCCGTACCCGGTCGCGAGCTCCCGCGCGGTGGCCTCGTCGTCGGCGACGACCACGTCGGCGGACACGCTGACGTACGGCTCGTCAATGTCGCCTGGCTGGAAGCAGGCCCGGTAGCCCTCGACCGCCTCGAGCACGGTCGCGGGGCTGACGTGGTAGTTAGCCGCGAACCGCAGCCCGCGCTTGCCGGCGACCTCCGCGCTCTGGCCGCCGCTGCTGCCCAGGATCCACACCTGCACTTGCGCGAACTCGCCCGGCACGACGTGCGCCTCCACCCCCTCAGGTGAGACGTAAGCGCCGCGCAGCAGCGCGAGGATGTCGTCGGTCTGCTCCGCATAGTCCTGCGGCTCTGCGTTCGGGAGCTGGAGCAGCGCGCGCTGCAGGGCGAACCGCGGCGACCTGGCGATTCCCTCGTACGAGAACCGGGGCGGGATGAGCAGCCCGGTCCGCGCCCGGCCGTCGACGACCCCGAAGAGGGCCGGGTCGGGCCCTTCGCCGCGCTGCGGCGGCCGCCCTCCTGACCGCCCCAGGCCGAGGTCGAGCCGTGCCGGGTGCAGGGCGTCGATCAGGCCGAACTCCTCGACCGTCGATATCGCGGTGCGATGTCCCATCTGCACCGCACCCGATCCGATCCTGATGTTCGAGGTCGCGGCCGCCGTCAGCGCGAGCACGACGGCGGGTGAGGTGCCGGCCACGCCAGGGTTCAGGTGGTGCTCGGCGAACCAGTACCGGACGTAGCCGAGTTGCTCGGCCCGCTGCGCGAGGTCGATGCTGTTGCGCAGCGCATCGGCCGCGGTCGAGCCGGACGGGATCGGGACCAGATCCAGGATCGCCAGCGGAGTGTTGGCCATCGTTCCTCGCCCTCCTCCTCAGCCGGTCGCGATCAGGCCGACGGGAGCGGGTGCCGTGAGAGCGTCCGAGCCGGCGCCCTCCGGGCGTGTGCCTGCCGGGGCCCACGGCCACGGCGGGTCAGGGATCTCGCGCCGGAGCGCCGGCGCGATCTCGGCCTGGAATAGCTCCAGCGACGCGCGGTGCTGCCCGGGGGTCAGCCCGCCAGGCTCCGCGTGCAGGTGCAGCACGCTGTGCCCGAACTGGTCGTGGTAGCGGTGCACCTTGTCGATCACCTGCTGCGGGCTGCCGATCAGCGCCGAGCTGCGCTCGACGAAATCTTCCAGGGTCGGGAACGCCGGCGCCACGCCGAGCCGCTCCTGGAACGTGAGGTACCCGGCGAACACCGGCCGGTAGGCGTCGATCGCCGCCTGCGAGGTCCGGGCCGCGTAGTAGCCCGCGGTCCCGGCGCCGACAGCGATGCCCCTCGGGTCGTGCCCGTGGTGCACCCAGCGCTCCCGGTAGTACCGGATCAGCTCGGCGTAGGGCCCGATGGGGTTGGTCACGTTCGCGGAGAACAGCGGGTCGCCGTAGCGGGCAGCGAGGTCGACCGAGGCCCTGCTGGTGGCGCTGCCGTGCCAGACCCGGATCGGCTGCTGCAGCGGCCGCGGCCACACCTCCGCGTCGGCGAGCGGCGGGCGGAACCGGGGCGCCGCGGTGACCCGGTGCTCGCGCCAGATCCGGCGGAACAGCTCGTAGCTCTCGGCGTTGCGGTCCCACTGGTCGGCCTCGGTGACTCCGAACAGCTCACGCTGCGCGGCGCCGTTCCCCTTCCCGATGATGAGCTCAAGCCGCCCGCCTGACAGCTGGTCGAGGGTCGCGTAGTCCTCGTAGGCCCGCACCGGATCGAGCAGGCTCAGCGTCGTGACGGCGGTGAAGAGCCGGATCCGCGACGTCAGCGCGGCGACGTGGCTGAGCACGACCGGCGGGGACGACGAGATGAACGGCCGCTCGTGCCGTTCGCCGACGCCGAACCCGTCGAAGCCGAGTTCCTCCGCCAGCAGCGCGCTGTCGATCACCTCGCGGAACCGCTGGCTGGTCGTGGGCTGTGCCCCGGTCACCGGGTCGGGTGCGTGCACGATGAGCGTGATGAGCAGGAACCTCATGACGCGGCCCGGGCCCCCGCTGCGTGCGCCCGCGACCCGGCCGGCGGGCGCAGCGGCAGGCCGAGGTGCTCGCGCAGCGTCGTGCCGGCGTAGTCGGTCCGGAACACGCCGCGCTCTTGCAGCAGCGGAACGACCTTGTCGGCGAACGAGTCCAGCCCGCCCGGCGTGATGTGCGGCACCAGGATGTAGCCGTCGCTGGCATCGGCTTGCACGTACTCATTGATCGTCGCGGCGATCGTGGCCGGTGAGCCGACGAACGACTGCCGTCCGGTGACCTCGATGATCAGCTCCCGGATGGACAGGTTCCTGGCGGCGGCCCGGTCCCGCCAGTCCCGCGCGGTGGCCAGCGGGTCGGAGTACATCCGCACGCTGGCCCGGCCTCTGGCGGTGGTGTTCTCACCGACGACAGGGTCGACGGCAGGCAGCGGTCCGTCCGGGTCGTAGCCCGACAGGTCGCGGTTCCACAGCTGCTCGAGAAACGCGATCGCGGTCGCGCCGCTGACCTGCTGCAGCCGCACCTCGTGCGCGAGTTCGGCCGCCTCCGCGTCGGTGTCGGCGAGCACGAAGGTCGCGGCCGGAAGGATGAGTAGCTCGTCGGGCGACCGCCCGTACTTGGCCAGCCGGCCCTTGACGTCGGCGTAGAACGCCCGGCCCGCGTCGAGCGTCGAATGTCTGCTGAAGATGGCGTCCGCGTCGGACGCGGCGAACTCGCGGCCCTCGTCTGAGTCGCCGGCCTGGAAGATCACCGGCCGACCCTGCGGGCTGCGCGGTACGTCGAACTGGCCCGCGATATCGAAGTGCGCGTCGACGTGGCTGAACCGGCCTACGTCCGGGCGCGCCAGGAACTCACCCGACGCCTTATCCGCGACGATCTCGTCCCCGCGCCAGGACTCGAACAGTTCCCACGTGGTGTGCAGGAAGGTCCGCGCGCGTTCGTAGCGCTGCTCCCGCGGCAGGAAGCCGGCGCGGCGGAAGTTCTCGCCGGTGAACGCGTCCCACGAGGTGACCACGTTCCACGCCGCGCGGCCGCCGGACAGGTGGTCGAGCGAGGCGAACTGCCGGGCGACCTCGTACGGCTCGTTGAAGGTCGAGTTGATCGTGCCGGCCAGTCCGAGCCGGCCTGTGACCGCAGCCAGCGCGGCCAGGATGGTGAACGTGTCCGGCCTGCCGACCACGTCGAGGTCGTAGATCCTGCCCTTTTGCTCCCGCAGCCGCAGGCCCTCGGCCAGGAACAGGAAGTCGAACTTCGCGCGTTCGGCCGCCCGGGCAAAGTGCGCGAACGAACCGAACTCGATGTGGCTCCCCGCCCGCGGGTCACTCCACACCGTGGTGTTGTTGACGCCGGGGAAGTGGGCCGCGAGGTGTAGCTGCTTGACTGCCTTGGTCATCGGGCGCTCGCATAGCGGTTGGCGGGGTGGGGCAGGCCAAGCAGGCCGCGGAGGGTGGGCGCGGAGTACCTGTCTGGGAACGCCCGCCAGCGTTGCAGCTGTGGCACGAGCGCTCGGGTGATCTGGTCGAGGTCGTGGGGGATCGTGGCGGGCCGCAGCCGGAACCCGGTGAGCCCGGTGCTGTGCCAGCTCAGCATGAGGTCGGCGAGCTGAGCGGCCGTGCCGGTGAAGGTGAGCGCGTCGCTCCGGTATTCGGCGCCAGCCTGCTCGTCTAGCCGCGCCTTCCGGTCCGCCGCCAGGCCTTGGCTGTCGTCGAGGTACACGAGCAGATCGCCGAACACGTGCACGGTCTCGCTGGCCCGGCCCGCGGCCGCCTGCAGCGCCCGGATCTCGGTGACGATAGCGGTGGCCTGCGTGGCGTCGTGCGGCGTGACGAACCCGATGTCGGCGCTACTCGCCACGAACTGGTAGGGGACCGTCGCGTGCGCCAGCGCGGCAACGAGCGGCTGGCCCTGCGGCGGCCGCGGGGTGATCGACGGTCCCCTGACCGAGAACCACCGCCCGGAGAAGTCGATGTAGTGCAGCCTGTCGCGGTCGACGAACCGGCCGGTGGCGACGTCGCGGATCTCCGCGTCGTCCTCCCAGCTGTCCCACAGCCGCCGGAGCACCTCGACGTAGTCGGCCGCCTCGGCGAACCTGTCCGCGACGCCTTCGATCCCTGACGGCGGTTCGCGGCGGCCGAAGTGCGCGAACTCGTCCGGCCGCGCCGAGACCCGCACCCGCACGCCGGCCCGGCCCGAGCTAACCCAGTCCAGCGTCGCGATGGCCTTGGAGACGTGGAACGGCTCGGTATGCGTGCCGATCACCGTGGGGATCAGGCCGACGTGGCTGGTCAGCGGTGCCACCCTGGCGGCGATGAGGACCGCGTCCAGTCGGCCCCGGACCTGGTCGGTGCGCCGGTCGCGCTGGTAGCGATCGGCCGACTGCAGGCTCAGCCCGTCCTCGATCGTGACAAGGTCGAGGACGCCCCGCTCGGCCTCGGTGACCAGGTCGACCCAGTAAGAGGCCGTCAGCAGCTCGGCCGGACGGGCGTCCGGCTCCCGCCACGCCGCCGGGTGCCAGCCCGCGCCGTCGAGCGCCACCGCGAGGTGAAGTTGTCCGGCTCCCGGATCCGTCATCTGTGCGTCCTGCCTTGGTACTCGTCGTCGCGGGATCCTGCCGGGCCGGGCTGGACGCGCCCGGACCCGCTGCTCGTCGGTCTGCGCCGCCAGCGTGCAACGAACGTGATCTTCCTACTATTCCGTTAGGAAACAGTGCTGCCTGCGGCCGTAGTGACGCGCTTCAAGAAAAAGTCTATTTAATTAATCGGAATACTTGACTTTTATATCACATCGGGCCAGCTTGGGGAAGGCACCCACGCGGCAACGACGGAAGGGACGCGAGGCATGTCCCAGCTACTCCACGACCCGGTAGCCCTCGCCCGGATAGCTCAGTACGAGCACATCGACGTCGCGCAGGTCGGCGGCGTCATCGGGGCGATCATCGGTGGCATCAGCGTCGGCGGGGACATTCCCGCCGATGCGCTCGCCGAGCTGCGCGCAGCGCTGCTCCGACACCGGGTGGTCTTCCTGCGGGACCAGCAGCACGCCACCGACGCCGACCAGGTCGCGTTCGGCCGGTTGTTCGGCGAGATCACCAAGCCGCACCCGACCGTCGCCGGCGACGGCGTCGCGATCCTGCCGATCGACTCCGAGCAGGGCAAGGCCAACAGCTGGCACACCGACGTGACGTTCGTGGACCGTGTCCCGGCGATCAGCATCCTGCGCGCGATCACGCTGCCGCCCTACGGCGGCACCACCGTGTGGGCCAACACGGTCGAGGCCTATCGCCGACTGCACCCGGCGTTGCAGGCGCTGGCGGCCCGGCTGCGCGCGGTGCACTCCAACCTGTACGACTACGCCGCCGAGCGCACGTTCAGCGGTGTCGACGTCAGGGAGCAGCGATACCGGAAGGAATTCCGGCACCTGGAGTTCGAGACCGAGCACCCGGTGGTCCGCGTGCACCCGGAGACCGGCGAGCCGTCGCTGCTGCTCGGTCACTTCGTCCGGTCGTTCGTCGGCCTGAGTACCGTCGACTCTGCCGACCTGTTCCAGCTCCTGCAGCGGCAGGTGACCCGGCTGGAGAACACCGTGCGGTGGTCCTGGCGGCCTGGTGACATCGCCATCTGGGACAACCGCGCGACGCAGCACTATGCCGTGGCCGACTACGACGACCTGCCGAGACGGCTGCACCGAATCACCATTGCCGGGCCTGTGCCCGTCGGTCTCAGCGGCGACCGCAGCCTTGCTCGGCTGGGTGACGCCAGCTGTTACTCCTCGCTGGCAGGCGCCTGACCGCACCGCTGGTCATGCGCCCGCTAGTGTCGTCGGGATGGGGCGAGTCCGGGCGGTCCTGCTCGACATCGACGGTGTGCTGACTGTGTCGTGGCGCCCGGTCGCCGGCGCGGTTGCCGCCGTGGCGTGGCTGCGCGCGGCCGGCCTCCCGCTGGCGCTTGTCACCAACACCACCTCACGAACCCGCGCGTCGATGGCCGACGCGCTGCGCGCCGCGGGCTTTCCGGTCAGCGCGGACGACATCGTCACCGCGCCGGCAGTGGCCGCTGCCTACCTGCGCGAGCGGTATCCGGGTGCCCGGTGTCTGCTGCTCAACAGCGGCGACATCGGCGCCGACCTCGCCGGGGTCAGCCTCGTCGGGACCGATGCCACGGCGGTGGACGTGGTGCTCGTCGGGGGTGCGGGGCCGGAATTCAGCTACGACGCACTCAACACGGCATTCCGCCACCTGCGGGCCGGGGCCCGGCTGGTGGCGATGAGCCGCGCACTCTACTGGCAGACGAGCGCCGGCCTCCGGCTCGACAGCGGCGCCTTCGTCGTCGGCCTCGAGCAGGCCGCTCACACCGAGGCGGAGGTGGTCGGGAAGCCCGCCGCGGCGTTCTTCGCCTCCGTGCTCACCCGGCTCCGCGTGCCCGCCGCAGACGCGGTCATGGTCGGCGACGACATCGACATCGACGTGCTCGCCGCGCAGCGGGCCGGCCTGACCGGCGTGCTGGTCCGGACCGGCAAATATCAGGCCAGCACGCACGCCGCCGCCACCACCCCGCCCGACCACGTGCTGGACTCGGTCGCCGACCTGCCCGCGCTGCTCCAGCGCGGCTGACCGGGCAAGAAGTCCCAGCCCGAGCGCCGCCGGGAGCGATCAGCCGATGCGCAGCGGCAGCGTCCGCGGGCCGCGGATCTGACCCGACGACCACGTGACCGCCGCCGGGTCGGCGAGGCTGAACGCTGGAATGCGGTCAAGCCAGACCTCCAGCGCGACTCGCAACTCCATCCGGGCCAGGTGCGAGCCCACGCAGCGGTGAATGCCGAGGCCGAACGCGGCGTGCCGATTCTCCTCCCGGTCGATGATCACCTCGTCGGCGCGATCGAACTGGCCGGGATCCCGGTTCGCGGCCGGGAACGACAGCAGGATCCAGTCGTCGGCCTTCATGTCGACGCCACGGAAGTGCATGTCGTGCTTCACCAGCCGCGCCATGGTGACCGGCGCGTAGGCGCGCAGGAATTCCTCGACCGCCGTCGGCAGCAGACCGGGATCGGCGACGAGCCGCGCCAGGTCGGCCGGGTGGCAGGCCAGGTGCCAGAGGGACGCGCCGATCGCGCTCCACGTGGTGTCGATCCCGGCGATGAGCAGCAGAGCCACGGTCCCGGCCACGTGACCGGGCTCGAGCTTGTGCCCGTAGAGCTCCGCGTCGATGAGGAACGAGGTGAGGTCGTGGCGCGGATGGTCGACATGGTCGCGGATCTGCGCGAGCAGGTAGTCGAACAGCGACTGCATCCGCTCGATGCGCTCCTCCGGCGGTAGGTTCACGCCCTCGAGCGTGTTCTCCACGAACTGGCGGAACTGCGGTCCGTCCTCGGCCGGAAAGCCGAGCATGTCAGCGATGACCCGGATGGGGATGTGCTGCGCGTACTCGTGTGCGGCGTCGATGACGTCCTGGCCCTGCAGCGCGTCGATGAGCGCGTGACAGAACGCCCTCGTCGCCGGCTCCAGTCTGGAGACGGCGGTCTTGGTGAACGCGGGCAGCAGGAGCTTGCGCGCGTCGTGGTGGAACGGCGGGTCGGAGGAGATCGGCGGCGAGCCGCCGATCGGCGCGATCTCGACCGGCGGCCGGAAGTTGCCCATGATGATCGACCGGGACGAGAAGTCGTCGGTGTCGTAGGCGATGGCCGCGACGTCCTCGTAGCGCACCGGCAGCCAGCCGCCGCCGAACCGGCCGGTGTGCGCGATGGGACAGCGCTGCCGCAGGTCGTCCTGAATGCGGTACGGATCGGCCGACCACTCCGGCTCGAAGTGCGAGAAGTCCGTGGCCCAGTCGGCGACCGGGCCGGTGATGATCTCGTTGCGGGTGCCGAGGGGCTGGTCGTCCCGCGGCTCGCGGAAGTCACGCGTGAACCGGTCGTCGACGGTCATGGCTGGTTCTCCTCGATGAGCTCGATCGCGCGCTCCGGGCAGTTGCTGACGGCGCGCCGGGCGGCGTGCTCGGCGTCCGGCGGCACATCCCCGTCGTTCAGCACCATTCCGTAGCCTTCGTCGTCGTCGCCGAACAGCTCAGGCGCGAGGTCGTAGCAGCGGCCGTGTCCCTGGCAGCGCTGCGGGTCGATGCGCACTTTCACCGTGGTGCTCCCGTCTGGGCCTGCCGCGGCGCCAGCGCGGCGGCGATCCGCCCGAGCAGGACGCTCCAGTCCTGATCGCTGACGGCGTGCAGGTCCGGCGTCACGAGGCCGCTGCCGATCACCAGCAGCAGGCAGAAGTGGGCCAGGGCGGCCGGCGACAGCCCGGCGTCGATGTCGCCGTCGGCCTGGCCGACGCGGATGAGATCCGCGATCCACGCGGCGCGCTCGCCGACGTAGTCGCGCATGGGCCTGGCCACGTCCGCGTCCCGGCGGGCCGCGGCGAGCCCTTCGACGACGAGGTTGCCGCACGGATCCCGGCGCCGCGGCAGTGATCTGCCGATGACCAGCAGCAGCTCGGTGATCGACCGGTCCGGTTCGGCGGCGAACAGCTCGGCGAGCAGCTGCCTGCCGTGCGTTCGCAGCGCCGCGACCAGCAGCTCGGCCTTGGACCCGAAGTGCGCGTACAGCGCCCCGTTGCTCACGCCCGCCGCCGCGGCGATGTCGGCCACCCGGGTGCCGTCGTAGCCCTGCCGGGCGAACGCGTCAGCGGCGGCCCGCAGCAGGCGCTCCCGCGTCTCGGCCGCCGTGACACCAGCAATCCGGCCCATGCACAGAATTAAAAGAACGTTCATCAGATTCGTCAAGGCGGCTGGCGTGCCGGAGCGTGCTCGGGCGCCGGGGCGGACTGTCCGCGCGAGGCGATGGCGAGTTGGCCCGTGCACCCACAGAACCTGGAAGGAGCGCCCCGGTGTCGGTCGCAGCGACACCGGGACGCTCCGGTCTGTGGAGCGCCGGAGGCGCTAGGTTCGCAGCCGGGACCAGGCCTCGCTGCCCACCGCGAGCAGGATGATGACGCCCGCCGGGCGTGACTCGTCGGGCACCCTAGCCCCGCCACTCGGCGGTGAACTGGCCGACGTTCGCCTTGGTCACGATGCCGTTGTCGGGCAGCCCGGCCACCGGGTTGATGGCGCCGCTCGCCTTGCCGGTCTCGAGCGCGGTGATCAGCGCCTGCATGGCGAGGCTGCCCTCTCTGGCCGGCGCCTGGGCGACGTCGGCGTACCACGCGCCGGAAGCGATGCCCTGCAGAGCGGCCGCGCTGGCGCCGTAGCCGACCAGCATGATCTTGCCGGTCAGGTGCGCCGCGGCCAGCGCCTGGGCGCCACCCTCGATGCCCTGGTCCGAGCCGACGATCAGGTTGAGCTTCGGCTGCGCCTGCAGCATGTCCTGGACCGCGGTCAGCCCCGTGGTCGGGCTGAAGTAGCTCTGGCCCTCGGCCACCACCTGCACGGCGGGGTCGGCCTTGATGGCATTGTCGAAAGCCCCGCTGATCGCCACGTCGAGGGCCGACGCCTTGATGTCGTAGAGGTAGCCGACGTTGCACGGGTTCAGGTTCTCGGACTCGCACGCCTGCACGACGAGCTGACCAAGCTGGGTACCGATCTGGGTCGGGACGAACGTGACGTTCGCGGACAGGCCCTTGACCTGTGGCTGGTCGGTGGACAGATTCGGGCCGAGGATCTGGTCCAGGTTGACGATCTTGATTCCCTTGGCGATCGCCTCCTTGACGAGGCTGATCAGCCCGGTGCCCAAGATCGGCTGCAGGACAATGCCGTTGTACTTGCCGGAGGTGATAACGTCCTGCAGCTGCGAGTACTGGGTCTGCGCGCTGTTGTTGGCGTCGAAGACCTTCAGGTTGGCGTGGCTTTCGTCCGCCACGGTCGTCGCTGCGGCCAGCATAGGAGCGTCGTAGCTGTTGTCGACGGCGAACGACAGGTACGCGATGTTGAGGGGCTTGCCGGTGGACGACGACGAGGACGGCGAGCTGCTGCCACAGGCCGCGAGGCCAAGACCGGCCGCAACGGCGACGAGCGCGGCCGCGCCGTGCCGGAATGTGATGCCGTTACTCAATCGTGATAGCACGGCTAGACTCCTTTGTGCTTACTGACAGGGTGCCTTTGTGCTTCCTCACAGGGTGCGGATTTGCGAAATCCCGGTGAGCCGCACCGCCGCCCGGTCCCGGCGGAACCTGGACACCCGCTGCCACGTGCAGGCGTCCGATGTCGCCGCGGTCCAGTGCTACGGACAATCGTCCGGATCCCGATCACATCGAGCCTGCATGGGAAGCGTGGGCCGTTAAGGGGCACGCTGTCAACGGGAACTCCGTCATCGGCCCGATATCCGACATTGCCGCGTCCGCAGAGCGGACAACATGCCGGGGGCGGCGCTACTCTCGGGGGACGCCGGTGCGGATGTCGAACGGCACGTGGCCTGGCAGGAGGGGGGAGGCGCAATGGCGCGAGCTGAGGCCGGGCCTGATTTCATCGAGGCGCTCGCCCGGGGTCTGGATGTGATCCGGGCGTTCCGCCCGCGCGAGCCGGTGATGTCGCTGGCGGCGGTGGCGAGCCAGACCGGCCTCGCCCGGCCCACTGCCCGGCGGATGCTGCTGACCCTCGCAGACCTCGGTTACGTGCGGGCGGTCGACGGCGGCTTCGAGCTCACCGCCCGGGTTCTCGACCTCGGCATGACCTACGTGCTGTCCCGCAGCTTGTGGGAGGTGGCGCGGCCGCACATGGAGGCCCTGGTGGCGCAGACGCACGAGTCGTCGTCGATCGCGCAGCTAGACGGCTCGGACATCATCTACGTGGCGCGGGTGGCCGTACCGAAAATCGTCACGCTCGCCGTCACCATCGGGACGCGGTTTCCCGCGACGCAGACCTCGCTCGGGAAGGTTCTGCTGGCCGCGCTGCCGCCGGCCGAAGCCGAGCGCGTCCTGTCCGAGCCCAGCCGGTCGGGTATTAGGCCTCGCTATCAGCCCGACGTGGCGCACCGGGCGGCGGAACTACGGGACGTCCGCGCGCGCGGCTGGTCGCTCACCGACGAGGAGCTGGCGCCCGGCATCCGCTCGGTCGCCGCGCCGCTGCGCGATGGCAGCGGGCGCGTCATCGCCTCGCTGAACGTGAACACGCACGCCGCCGAGACGCCACTAGACAAGCTGACGGGGGAGTACCTGCCGCTGCTGCTCCACGCGGCGGGCGCGATCAGCGCCGACTGGGCCGCCTACCAGTCGGCGCCGCAGGTGACGGTGCCCGCGCCACAGCCGGG